>Ga0228701_1000042_pt1 | contig 166490 bp, 155 predicted proteins | sample McNCre117_Aug_MG_2_FD_178017 | JGI IMG/M metagenome (GOLD analysis project Ga0228701, IMG submission 178017) | Freshwater microbial communities from McNutts Creek, Athens, Georgia, United States - 11-17_Aug_MG | ecosystem: Environmental > Aquatic > Freshwater > Creek | place: USA: Georgia...
GCTCACTGAACTCATTGGCTCGTGGCGCCTGGGTGGCTGGGTCATTGGTCAGCAGGTTCCGGCTGGGTTTCGCGTTCTCGTTGCGGTTCCCCTCTCCGCAGCAATCGCGTGTCAGCCACTTCTGATACTGCTTCAACCTTCCTTGCCCACCTACGGCGTCTTCGCCAATATCCTTTGCGAACCGGTGGCGGCGTTTGCCACAATGAGCGGTCTCGTGGTTGCAGCTGTTGCGCCTGTACTACCGTCGCTTGCGTCGATTCTGGCCTGGGGTGCGTGGTTGCCGGCGGAGTGGATCGGTCGCGTTGCTGTCTTCGTGTCCCACTTGCCCTTAGTGAACATCGGCTGGTTTGACGGGTTACTCGGCGCCGGTGTCGCTCTTGTGCTCTCAGCATTGCTTGCGATAGCGCTTCTTAAGCCGCGCTTTCTTTCCCCACGTGTGCGCCGCCTCTTGTTTCGGATTGTTGTCGGTGTGTTGATTTTCGCTGCCACAGCGAGTGCAGGCAGTGCGGTGTGGCGACAGGGGCGCATCCCGGAAAACTGGAGTATCGCGGCCTGTGATGTGGGACAGGGTGACGCGTTCGTGATTCGATCGCGCGACGCGGATGGAAACCCCCACTTTGCACTGATCGACACCGGTCGTAGCACCGCACTGATTGGCGATTGTCTTCAGCGTCTCGGCGTGCGATCCTTCGATTTCGTTGTACTCACGCACTGGGACAACGATCACGTCGGGGGAGTACGTGCGGTAATGAGCATGACGACGCATTTTTACGTGATTCGTCCTGCGGACGCGGCGGAGGGGCTCTTGTTGGCAAGCCTCAGTTCACGAGTTCAGACCGTCGAGTTCGCACACGCGGGTATGCATGGCAGTCTCGGTTTGTCGTCCTGGCAGGTACTGTGGCCCGATCAGCGAACGCCGTCCATGCAGGCCGGTAACGCGGGAAGCATCGCCATGATGTGGAACGTCGACGGTATTCGGATGGCAAGCCTTGCTGACTTGGGTGAGCAGGCTCAAGATACGCTAGTGGCACACACCATCGATTTGCCCAGTGTGGATGTGCTCAAAATTGCGCACCATGGATCCGCGGACACCTCGCTCGCAGTGACTCGGCGCCTGCATCCAGCCATTGCTTTGATTGGTGTCGGAGCGCACAACGGCTACGGTCACCCGACGCGTTCGGTACTAAGCAGTCTGGAGTCTCTCGGCACGGAGATTGAACGTACTGACCTCAACGGACTCATTGTCGTTGCACGGGAGTCAGACCGCATCGTTGTCTATCGCGACCGCTAGGCTGACTGCTGTGATGGCAGTAAAGAAGAGCGGCTCGGCTTCACGGAGCTCCGCGAGCGCCATCCCTGTGGTGAGTTGGAATCAGGCGAAACCAGCTCCCGTCGTGCTGATTTCTGGACCAGAAGACTTTCTCGCCGATCGGGCCGCGGTCGCGATTAGGAATGCGCTCCGTGCTCACAATGCCGAACTTGAAGTTCACGACATTGACGCATCGACTTATGCCGGAGGGGAACTTCTCGTCGCTGCCAGCCCCTCGCTGTTCGCTGAACCGCGTCTCATCCGCGTCTGGACGGTTGAAAAGTGCACGGATGAGTTTCTCGAAGACGCCCTGAGTTACTGCGCTTCCCCTGAAGACGAGGTAACGCTCGTGCTTCGTCATGGCGGAGGTGTTCGTGGCAAGCGACTTCTCGAGCTCGTACGTTCTGGTAGCGCCCAGTCGCTCGAGATTTCCTGCGCAGAACTCAAGTCGGATTCCGATAAATCAGATTTCGCCACACAAGAATTTCGCATCGCGGGACGCAAGGCGTCTCCGGGAGCGGTGCGCGCACTTGTGAGCGCTTTCTCGAGCAGTGCTGCGGAGCTGGCCAACGCCTGTCAGCAACTCATCGCCGATGCAACGGGTGACATCACCGAAGCCACAGTTGATGTCTACTACGGCGGCAGGGTTGAGGCGACCGCCTTCAAGGTTGCGGATGCAGCAATCGAAGGTCGCTTGGGTGAGGCCATGGTGGCCTTGCGCCATGCGCTTGAGACCGGGTCCGATCCGGTGCCCATCGTCGCTGCCTTCGCCAGCAAGCTTCGTCTCATCGCCAAGGTTGCTGGCGACCGCAGGTCCTCTGGTGAATTGGCGGGTGCGCTAGGCGCCGCACCGTGGCAAATCGACCGGGCCAAGCGCGAACTGCACAACTGGAGCGAGTCGGGGCTTTCGAATGCGATTCTTGCCGTGGCTGACGCTGACGCCGGTGTCAAAGGAGCGTCGCGCGATCCTGTTTTTGCGCTCGAACGCATGGTTCGCGTCGTAGCAACGTTCGGCCGCGACGAGTGAGAGCTTTAACGAAGAAGTCCCGCCAAATTGACGGGACCCTCATTCGCTTTTGTCGCTATTACAGCGAGGCAACCTTCTTGGCGATTGCCGACTTGCGGTTCGCTGCCTGGTTCTTGTGAATGACGCCCTTGCTTACGGCCTTGTCGAGCTTGCGGTTGGCGTTCTTGAGCGCTGAAGCTGCTTTGTCCTTGTCGCCAGCAACAACTGCCTCACGCGTAGCGCGAATAGCGGTCTTGAGCTCAGACTTCACGGCCTTATTGCGCTCGTGTGCCTTCTCGTTGGTGCCAATTCGCTTGATCTGCGACTTGATGTTTGCCACTTTTAACCTTTTCGTTTGAATGCTTGTTGAAGTGTCGCGTTCAGCGGTAGAGGGGCGCTGTCGGCGACGAACAATGTAGGGGAACTACACGTAAGCCAAGAATCAACTGTATCAGTTGAAAGAGCGATGCGGTGACGCGTGATCGGCCTGCTTTTCGTGGGAGACTAGACAGGTATGTCTCCACGAGCAAAAACTCCGCTTCAACCTGCTTCGACTGCCCCTGAGCGCATCCGCAACTTCTGCATCATTGCGCACATTGACCACGGCAAGTCGACCCTCGCCGACCGCATGTTGCAGATTACGGGCATCGTGGATGACCGCTCGATGCGCGCTCAGTACCTCGACCGCATGGACATCGAGCGCGAGCGCGGTATCACCATCAAATCCCAGGCAGTCCGCATGCCCTGGGAAGTCGACGGCGTCACGTACGCGCTCAACATGATCGACACTCCGGGACACGTTGACTTCACCTACGAAGTCAGCCGTTCTCTTGCTGCCTGCGAGGGTGCAATTCTGTTGGTGGATGCCGCACAAGGCATTGAAGCGCAGACCCTCGCGAATCTCTACCTCGCCATGGAAAATGATCTCACCATCATTCCTGTGCTCAACAAGATTGATCTACCTGCCGCGGACCCCGAAAAGTATGCCAAGGAGTTGGCGAGCCTGATTGGTGGAAGCCCCGATGACGTATTGCGCGTCTCCGGTAAAACGGGTGTCGGAGTGGATGAGCTTCTCGACCTCGTCGTGAAACAGATTCCCCACCCGGTTGGCGACAAAAATGCCCCTGCGCGGGCGATGATCTTTGACTCGGTTTACGATGCCTACCGAGGCGTCATCACTTATGTTCGCGTTGTGGACGGTCAGCTCAACCCGCGTGAGCGTATTCAAATGATGTCCACCAAAGCAGCGCACGAACTACTCGAAATCGGTGTGAGCTCTCCGGAGCCCGTTGTCTCCAAAGGTTTGGGCGTTGGCGAGGTGGGCTACCTCATCACCGGCGTTAAAGATGTTCGGCAATCAAAGGTGGGTGACACCGTTACCAATCTTCAGAAGCCGGCCACCGAGGCTCTGGCTGGTTACGTCGACCCCAAGCCCATGGTTTTCTCCGGTCTCTACCCGATCGACGGTAGTGATTACCCCGTGCTCCGTGAGGCGCTCGACAAGCTCAAACTGTCCGATGCGTCGCTCAACTACGAGCCGGAGACGTCGGTTGCTCTCGGCTTCGGGTTCCGCTGCGGCTTTCTGGGGCTCTTGCACCTCGAAATCATCACGGAGCGTCTTGAGCGTGAATTTGGCTTGGATCTGATTGCTACTGCGCCCAGCGTGCCCTATGAGGTCACTACCGAAGACGGTAAGCACATTGAAGTCACAAACCCGAGCGAATACCCCACCGGCAAGATCAAGTCTGTCTCTGAGCCTGTCGTTAAGGTCGCAATTCTGACGCCCAAGGATTACGTGGGCACCATCATGGAGCTTTGTCAAAGCCGGCGCGGCAACTTGCTGGGCATGGAGTACCTCGGCGAGGACCGCGTCGAGATGCGGTACACAATGCCCCTCGGCGAAATTGTGTTCGACTTCTTTGACCACCTTAAGTCGCGCACCCAAGGCTATGCCTCGTTGGATTATGAGCCGTTCGGGGAACAGGAAGCGGAACTCGTCAAGGTCGACATTTTGCTCCAAGGCGAACAGGTGGATGCTTTCAGCGCCATCGTGCACAAGGACAAGGCGTACTCATACGGAGTGCTGATGACCGAGCGACTCAAAAAGCTCATTCCGCGACAGCAGTTCGAGGTTCCCATCCAAGCGGCAATCGGAGCTCGGATCATCGCCCGCGAGACCATCAGCGCAATTCGAAAAGATGTGTTGGCCAAATGTTATGGCGGTGACATCACGCGTAAACGTAAGCTCCTCGAAAAGCAAAAAGAGGGCAAGAAGCGCATGAAGATGGTTGGTCGCGTCGAAGTTCCGCAGGAAGCATTCATCGCAGCACTTCAGGGTGACGACGAAGTCAAGAAGAAGTAGGGGCGGGCGCGCGAAAAATGAAAATTCGGCCCGTCAGCTACGGCTCGGTAGGCATGACTGCTGCCGCGGATGCGATCAGCTTTCCCCCGCCGGGCTTCCACGTCCAGGTCACTCAGCAGCGGGTGGGAAGTGGTTCGGAGCGGTTCGCCGCGGCCCGGGATGCTTTGTTGACCTGGCGCATGCACACGACTGTCGGCCTCGGCATTGTGGTCACGCAGGTTGGCGATAACGACGGTTACCAAGGGCTGCGTCAAAATGATGAGGGTCAGTGGCAGTTAGCGAGCCACCATCGTGAATATCATTTCGCGGCAGACGGTACGGCCTACGTCACACCGGGAACGGAACTTACGGTTGGCGGGCAGTGGCGTCGCGAAACCGTGCCGGCTGCCTACCGAATCATTTTCAACGTGAACGAGACACGTCGTTGTGGATTCGCGTGGGGCACGCTCGATGAGATGCCGCTAACCGGCGAGGAGTATTTTGGTCTGGAGTGGCGTGATGATGACACGGTGTGGGCGCTCGTAATCTCCATCACGTCAGTGCCGTCGTCGCGTTGGCGTTGGTTAACGGAGCCTGCACTGCGTCTCGAGCAGCGTTTGAGAAACAGGCGCCTGGTCAGGAGCCTTTCGCCGGTCAACCAAGTGGTGTAGCTGTGCAATTGGCAAAGCCCACTCTCAGTGCCTATGTCCACGTTCCGTACTGTCGTGTTCGCTGTGGGTACTGCGACTTCAACACATATACAGCGACTGAATTGCGCGGTGTAACGCAACACGATTTCGTTACGCACGTGGGTCTCGAAATCGAAAGTGCGAAGGCGCAGTTGACCGGCGACAACGACACCCGGCCGCTGTCTACCGTGTTTTTTGGCGGAGGCACACCGACGTTGCTTCCCGCACCCGACCTCATCAGTGTTCTTCACGCTCTTCATGAGAATTTTGGTCTAGAACCGAATGCTGAGGTGACCGTAGAAGCCAATCCGGACTCGGTGACACCCGAGTACTTTGATCTACTTCGTACCGGCGGAGTGACCAGAGTGAGTTTCGGAGTTCAATCGGCTGTTCCCTCCGTGCTCAAAACGCTAGACCGCACGCACAACCCAGATCGCGTTCCTGAGGTTGTGAGCGCCGCTCGCGACGCGGGTTTGGCGGTGAGCGTCGACCTTATCTACGGAACCCCGGGGGAATCGCTTCGCGATTGGACAGCATCACTTGACCTTGTTCAGCAGCTCTCAGTCGAACATGTTTCTGCCTACTCGCTCATCGTTGAGGAGGGCACAGCGCTAGCGCGAAAGATTCGCGCCGGGGAGCTACCGTCGCCGGATCTTGACCTGCAGGCGGACATGTACATGCTTGCCGATGAGCGCTTTCACGCCATGGGGCTTGAGTGGTACGAGCTCTCAAACTGGTCACGCACCGAAGCCACGCAGTCGCGACACAATCAGGCCTATTGGCGCAACGAGGACTGGTGGGGTTTCGGTGCAGGAGCGCATTCGCACGTCGCTGGCAAGAGGTGGTGGAACGTCAAGCATCCTGCCGCCTATGCTCAGAGGCTGCTTGCCGGTGAGTCACCCGAGCATGGCCATGAGCTGACGACCGCACAGGAGCAGTATGTGGAGAGTGTTCTTCTTGGAACGCGACTTCGCGCCGGACTGCCGATTGCGGCATTGTCGGCTCTCGCCCGTAAGCAGGTCCCTGCGCTTATTGCTGAAGGTCTGATAGACGGCCCGAGTGCTCTGCGTGGAACGCTGGTTCTCACGCTCGCCGGTCGACTCGTTGCTGACGCCGTTGTTCGTCGGCTGACGGACTAGCTACTTGATAAAGGCAATCGTCATTGGGTACTGATAATCGGTTCCCTCGCGTGTTGCAACGAAGGCAAGAATCGAGAATACGAGCGTGACCACCCACACGGCAAGTATCGCGAGGCCTGGCAGAAAGAAGAGGATCAGGGTTCCTGCAACCTCAACGATCAACATCGTAATGTGAAAATTCAATGCGGATGAGAGATTCCGCTTGAGGAACTCACTCTGGTCTTTCCAAACTATGTAACCAACGAGTGATGGAATGAATCCGAAGAAGATTCCGAGCAGATTCATCAAGCTCGTGTAGTTGCGCTCATCCTGCTCGCTGAGGCGCGTTGTTTCGGGTGACATGACCCCTCCTATCGTGTCGATAACGCAAAGCTACTTGTCTTTCTCGCTGTCCGCGAATCGCTCCCGAGCAACGGTAATATTGGCACTCAGTAGATGTGAGTGCTAGTCGATGTGAGGTGAATGCATGGTCAGCGATCGTGGATTAGAAGTGCTTCGTGCCATCGTGCGTGACTACGTCTCGAGTCGCGAACCTGTGGGGTCCAAAAGCATTGTTGACCGCTACGGTTTTGGCGTATCAGCGGCAACGATTCGCAACGACATGGCTCTGCTTGAAGACGAGCAGCTCATCACCGCACCCCACACCTCGAGTGGTCGAATACCAACGGACAAGGGCTACCGAGTGTTCGTCGATCATCTGGCCGATGCGCGTGGGCTTACCGCCGTGCAACGCGCGGCAATCGAAAAATTCATGGACGAATCTGGCGACTTTGACGATTTGTTGTCGCGCACAGTTCGCGCGCTTGCACAGTTGACCAACCAAGTGGCAGTTATCCAATACCCGACACTTGGGAATGCGCGCGTCCAGCATGTCGAGCTGGTCGGAGTAACGGCACGTCGTGTCACGGTCATTCTCATCACCGACAACGGACGTGTTGAACAACGACTCATTGAGACCGTGCACGATGTGACTCCTGATGAGATAGGCGAGTTGAGAGTTCGAATCAATGAGGCGGTCGCAGGTCGATCCCTCGTTGACGCTGCAGCGACACTTGCGTCATCTGCATCAAACCCTCGGGCATCATCTCTGGAGACAGGAACTGCCGACGCTGTCCGTGACCTCATCGATGCCAATCGTCACTCGCGCTTGGTGATGACTGGCACCGCGAACCTTGTGAAAACCGAGTCAGATTTCTCTGGCAGTGTCTACCCGGTTCTCGACGCGATTGAGGAGCAGGTCGTTTTGCTTAAGCTCCTCGGAGAAATGCGGGCGGAGAGCGATGTAGTCAATGTGAGTATCGGGCACGAGCACTCGCACGCGGTGTTTGACCAAACCAGTGTTCTCTCGACCGGCTACGTCACGAGCGGCGAACTCGCGCATGTCGGTCTGATTGGGCCGACGCGCATGGACTATTCAGGCAACATCGCAGCCGTTCGGGCTGTTGCACGGTATTTGACGCAACTTCTCAATTCATCGACCGGTCACTAGACGCGAAACAAGGAGCTACATTGGCGGACCATTACGAGGTTCTCGGCGTCACCCGAGAATCGACCCCAGATGAAATCAAGAAGGCCTATCGTCGACTTGCTCGGGATCTGCACCCCGACGTCAATCCAAGTCCCGAAGCGGAAGAGCAGTTCAAGCTCGTTACGCACGCTTACGAAGTTCTCTCCGATCCGGTCAAGCGCCAGCAGTACGACCTCGGTCCGCAAGGCGGCTTTGAAGGATTCCCCGGTGGGTTTGGGGATTTCAGCGACATATTTTCGACGTTCTTCGGCGGGCAATCCTCGGCTGGTCCACGTTCGCGTCGTGAGCGCGGACAGGACGCCCTGCTCGTACTCGACGTCGAACTTTCCGATGTCATTTTTGGTGTCGCTCGCGAGATTGAAATCGACACAGCTGTGGTTTGTGAGACGTGCAACGGATCGTGCTGTCAGCCGGGAACGGAACCTGCGGTCTGCACAATTTGTGGGGGCTCTGGCGTCATCGCGCGTGCAGTACGTAGCTTGCTGGGCAACGTCATGACGCAGGCGCCCTGTGGCTCGTGTCAGGGCTACGGCACAACGATCGCCCACCCGTGTTCAGCCTGCGCTGGGCGGGGGCGAGTTCGCGCGCGTCGAACGGTCGCCATTGACGTGCCCGCGGGAGTGGACAGCGGTACTCGTCTCCATCTCGCCGGGCGCGGCGAGGCAGGTCAGGCAGGCGGAGCCAACGGTGATTTGTACTTCGAAATACGTGTGCGTGGCCATGAACTCTTTGCTCGGGCACAGGACGATTTGTTGTGTACGGTCGACATCGCCATGTCCGATGCCATCCTCGGAACTTCGTTCACAGTTGACGGTCTCGACGGGGAACCCATTGAGGTGGAGATTAAGCCCGGGATTCAAAGCGCAGATGTTTTGACTGTGAAGAACCGCGGTGTGACGCACCTTCGCGGGCATGGTCGCGGTGATGTAAAGATTGGCATCCACGTGATCACGCCGACGAAGTTGTCGTCGAAAGAGAAGGAACTCATTGCGAACTTCGCGCAGGGGCGTAAGACGGAAGCTCCGAAGGTAGCGCCCTACCAGCAAGGAATCTTCGCCAAGTTGCGGGGGCGATTCTTCTAGTGGCTCACATGTACCTCGACGAGAGCATCGACGATTGCCAGATTGGGAACGTGTTTGACCTGGTGGGCGATGAGGCTCGTCATGCCGCAACGGTGAGTCGTTTACGTGTTGGCGAGAGCGTGCTCCTAGGAAACGGTCGTGGGATGATTGCTCAGACGGAAACGCTAGCGGTGTCGAAATCGTCGGTTCAGCTGCGCGCTATGGCGGTCGACAGGTATCAGCAAGATCCGATCCCCGTTGTACTCGTTCAGGCTCTCGCTAAGGGAGACCGGGATGAGCGTGCAATCGAAGCGGCTACGGAACTTGGCGTCACGACAATTGTGCCCTGGTTTGCTGCGCGTTCGATCAGTCGGTGGGATGGCGAGAAAGTCGTCAAGGGTAGGTCGCGCTGGCAGTCGGTTGCGCGAGAGGCGACGAAACAGTCTCTGCGAGCGTGGCTTCCAGAAGTGACGCCACCAGAAGGACTTGTCCAGCTTGTCCAACGCGTTCAAACATCGACCACACTTGTTCTCGATCCCACGGCCACCACGACTCTGACTGTAGCTTGTGAGCTCGCGAAGCCAAACTCCGTGACGCTTGTCGTCGGACCAGAAGGCGGCCTTGCTCCGGATGAGCTCGTCGCCCTTGAGCAGGTCGGGGCAGTTCGTGTTCGGCTTGGCCGCAACATCTTGCGCACCTCAACAGCTGGTCCCGCGGCGCTGGCAGCGATCAACGAGATACTGCACCGCTGGTAGGCAATCTTCGCCAGCAGCGCGGGCACTCTACGATAGAACTATGTCCGCCCAGACGCCTTCGATATTCAGCCGTATTGTCACTCGAGAAATTCCGGCAGATATCGTCTACGAAGACGACGAGATTATTGCATTTCGCGACATCGCTCCGCAGGCTACCGTGCACCTACTCGTGGTGCCTAAGACGCAGGCCTTTACTACTGTCGCCGAACTCGGCGCAGGTGATCCACAACTCCTCGCAAAGGTTATTGCAGTTGCCAATTCTTTGGCGCAGGAGCACGCAAACGGCGACTTCCGTTTGATTTTCAACTCGGGAGAGTCTGCCGGTCAGACAGTTTTTCACGTTCACGCGCATGTCTTGGCGGGCGGTCTGCAGGAGTCGCGGCTTGCCTGATTCGGTAGCTATCCACGTTGACGGGGTAGAGATGGTTCGGCTCCTCGGTGCGCAGGATCGACTGTTGACCCGAATTGAGCGCGAATTTCCTCTCGTTACCCTGCATGTACGCGGAAATGAAATCACCGTGTCAGCAGATAATTCGGCACAAGCGCAGCAACAGTTGCGTGATGTCGAAGACCTCATACGTGAACTCATCGATCTCGTTCGTCACGGCGTCGACCTCGACCCGGCCGATGTGTCTACCGGCGCTTCGCTCGTCGTTGCGGCCGGCGATCCAAAACCCTCTGCGGTCTTGGGCGAGTCGATTCTGAGTTCCCGGGGCAAGACAATTCGTCCGAAGACACCTGGTCAACAAAACTATGTGCGCGCAATCGATGAGCACACCATTGTCTTTGGAATTGGTCCGGCCGGCACGGGCAAGACCTATCTTGCGATGGCTAAAGCCGTGCAGGCGTTGCAGCGCAAAGAAGTAAATCGCATCATATTGACCCGACCGGCCGTCGAGGCGGGGGAGCGACTGGGCTTTCTCCCGGGAACGCTCACCGAAAAAATCGATCCCTATCTTCGGCCACTATTTGATGCGCTCAATGAGATGCTAGACCCTGAATTGGTGCCGAAGCTGCTGGAAGTCGGCACCATCGAAGTCGCACCACTGGCATATATGCGTGGTCGCACTCTGAACGATTCGTTTATTGTTCTTGACGAAGCACAGAACACAACGCCTGAGCAGATGAAGATGTTTCTCACTCGACTTGGCTTCGGGTCACGCATGGTGATTACGGGGGACATCACTCAAGCAGACGTGCCTACGGGTGTGAGTGGCTTGCGTCTCGTCACCGAAATCCTCGCCTCAGTTCCCGACATCCACTTCGCTACGCTCAGCGCCGCAGATGTTGTTAGACACAGCCTCGTCGGACGCATTGTGGACGCCTATTCTGCCTACGATGAGAAGCGACTCGTTGCTCGAGCGGGTAAGAAGGGCAAATCATGAGTATCGAACTGAACAACGAATCCGGCGTCGACGTCGATTCGGGTGCGCTCGTTCGGTTGGCGACGTACGCCCTCGATGCTGTTCATGTCCACCGTGACGCGGAATTGGCAATCATGCTCGTGGATGTTGCCGCCATGGAGCTCCTTCACGTTGAATGGATGGACGAACCTGGTCCCACCGACGTGCTCAGTTGGCCGATGGATGAGTTGCGTCCGGGCACCGAAGACAAGCCAACCCCGCCCGGGTTGCTCGGCGATGTTGTGCTCTGCCCTGAAGTTGCGCAAGCGCAGGCGGAAGCTGCGGGACACACACTCGATGAAGAGTTGTACACCCTCACCACCCACGGAATATTGCACCTGCTCGGCTTCGATCATGTCGAGCCCGATGAAGAACGAGAGATGTTTGAGTTGCAGAAGAGCATCGTTCTGGGATTCTTATTGTCAGAAAAGGCGCGTGGAAACTAAGTGAACATCGCGGTCACCGTCATTATTTGCGTCCTGCTGGTCGCATTTGCGGGTCTGATGGCTGCGACCGAAGCAGCACTCTCTGTGCTCTCAGTGACTGACATTCGCGTCCTGGCGCAACAGCGACGGGCCACACATTCGCTCGAAGCGCTCGCACACGATTTGCGAGCTCATCGCAACACGACCACCTTTATTCGCATCTCAGCCGAAACCACGGTGGCGGTACTTGTCACGGGACTCCTCGTGATGACCGCGATGCCACTGTGGGTCTCGCTGCTCATCGCCATTCTGGTGATGGTTGCCGTCTCGTTCGTCCTCGCGGGATCGAGTCCGCGCAGTGTTGGTCGCGCTCATCCGCAGGGCGTGGTGGCCGTCGCTGCTCCGCTGATCCACCTGTTGCGTGTCGTTCTGGGTCCACTGGCAAACCTGCTTGTGACCATTGGCGATCGAGTCACTCCGGGGCGTCCCGGATCCGGTGCATTTACGAGCGAAGAACAGCTCTTGAGTATGTTGGACGAGGCCGTGCGTCACGACGTGCTGGAGGATGACGAACGCGAACTCATTCACAGTATTTTCGAGTGGAACGACACGGTCGTGCGCGAGGTGATGGTTCCTCGGGTAGACATGGTTACCATCGCACAGGAATCAGACTTGCGTGTTGCTGCCGAGACGTTCATATCCAGTGGCTATTCGCGACTACCTGTCATCGGCGATGACGCTGACGAAGTGCTCGGCGTTCTTTACCTTCGAGATGTTGCACGTCGTTCCATGTTGGGGCAACAAGAGCTGGACGACCTATATGCTCGCGATCTCATGCGCACTGCGCTCTTCATGCCTGAATCCAAGAAGGCGGATGAAGCCCTGGCGCAAATGCAGTCTGACAAGACACATGTTGCACTCGTGGTGGATGAATACGGTGGAATTGCAGGTCTCGTCACCCTGGAAGACCTCATTGAAGAGCTCGTCGGTGAAATTTCTGACGAGCACGATCGCACGCAGTCCGATGTCTTACCGCTTGACTCCAATGCTTTTAGTGTCTCGTCGCGACTCAACATCGAAGACCTTGGTGAGCTGTTCGGCCTCGAGCTTGAAGACGACGATGTTGATAGCGTAGGCGGACTGGTCACTAAGGAACTGGGTCGCATTCCACAACAGGGGGACAGCGTTACCGTGAGTGGCCTGCACCTCGAGGTGCTCGAAGTTGATGCTTCGCGTGGTCACGTCACGCGTGTGCGGGTCATGCCCGATGAGGATTTGCTCGCAGCGTCGGCGGCCTTCGCCGATAAGCAAGTCGAGGAGGATTGATGGCGCGACCGTCGAAAGCTGAAAAGCGAGAGAATGCTGAGTTTCGTTCTGGCTTTGTCTCGTTCGTAGGGCGCCCGAACGTTGGAAAATCAACGCTCACCAATGCTCTCGTAGGTGAAAAGGTTGCGATTACCTCGTCGAAGCCCCAAACCACGCGTCACGCGATCCGCGGAATAGCAAACAGAGTGAACGGGCAGTTGATTCTGGTTGACACGCCCGGAATTCACCGGCCACGTACTCTTCTCGGTGAACGGCTCAACGCTCTCGTGCAGTCGACGCTGGGGGACGTCGATGTCATCGGCATGTGTTTCCCGGCGAATGAACCGGTTGGACCCGGGGATGCCTTCATCAACGCTGAGTTGGATAAGTATCCGCGGGCTACCAAAGTCGCGATTGTGACCAAGACCGATGCGACTGATGCGAAGCAGACGGCGGAGCGCCTGCTTGAAGTGAACGCAATGCGGGATTGGGCCGCGGTCATCCCTGTCAGCGCCTCGGCTGATAATCAAATCACACTGCTCGCCGAAGAGCTCATCAAGCTCCTGCCCGTCAGCGAGAGTCTCTACCTCGACGGCGAGCGCACCGATGAAGTAATTGAGAAGCGCATCGCTGAACTCATTCGCGAGTCCATTCTTGAGGGCGTCCATGACGAGTTGCCGCACTCACTCGCGGTCACTCTCGACGACATCGTCGAGCGAGAGGACAAAAACATCACCGACATCTACGCCAACGTTTTCGTTGAACGGGACAGCCAGAAAGCGATCATTATCGGTAAAGGTGGCGCCCGTCTCAAAGAAATTGGTGCCGCATCCCGTGCCTCAATTGAGAGTCTCCTCGGCCAGAAGGTCTTTCTGAGCATTCGGGTCAAGGTCGCCAAAGATTGGCAACGGGACCCAAAACAGCTTCAACGGTTGGGCTTCTAGTACCACGGTGCTAGCCTTGAAACGTGTCACTTGGTCTGCTGCTTCTTAGCCGCCGCGGCGAGGCTCAACTCTAAGCCTCCCTCGTCGCGGCGATTTTGCGTTGGCTAATCACCCTCACGCGAAACGAGAACCAAGTAATGAAGAACAATCAGAAGCCCAGTGCCATGCCGGTACACAAGTACCGCCCATATCACGAGACGCTCAACGTCGATCTTCCCGACCGCACGTGGCCCACAAAGCACATCACTCAGGCGCCCCGTTGGTGCGCGGTGGACCTGCGCGACGGAAACCAAGCCCTCATTGATCCGATGAGCCCCGAACGCAAGCGCATCATGTTTGATCTGCTTGTGCGTATGGGCTACAAGGAAATCGAGGTCGGATTCCCGTCGGCGAGCCAGACCGATTTTGATTTCGTGCGATCGCTCATCGAAGAGAACGCTATTCCCGACGACGTGACGATTCAGGTCTTGACGCAGGCGCGTGACCACCTCATTGAGCGCACGTATGAGTCAATCGCTGGCGCAAAGCAAGCTGTTGTGCATTTTTACAACTCGACGAGTGTTCTGCAGCGTGAGGTCGTCTTCCGCGAGGACAAGCAAGGAATCTTGGACATCGCCCTCCATGGCGCAAAGTACTGTCGCGAGATGGAGAGCCGCATCCCGAACACGCAGGTTTTCTACGAGTACTCGCCAGAGAGCTTCACGGGAACCGAACTTGACTACGCGGTGGACGTATGTAACCAGGTTCTTGATGTTCTCGAGCCCACGCCTGAGCGCAAGGTGATCATTAACCTTCCTGCAACGGTCGAGATGTCGACACCGAACTTGTATGCCGACGCAATTGAATGGATGAGTCGCAATCTCAAGCACCGCGAGAACGTCATTCTTTCGCTGCACCCGCACAACGACCGTGGCACGGCCGTTGCGGCAGCTGAGCTCGGATACCTTGCCGGTGCCGACCGCATCGAAGGCTGCCTCTTCGGAAACGGTGAGCGTACGGGAAACGTTGACCTTGTCGCGCTCGGTATCAACATGTTCACGCAGGGCATTGATCCTCAAATTGACTTCTCGAATCTGGATGAAATCAAGCGCACGGCTGAGTACTGCAACCAACTCAAGGTGCACGAACGTAGCCCCTGGGCCGGTGACCTGGTCTACACGGCGTTCTCAGGTTCGCACCAGGACGCCATCAAGAAGGGCTTCGAGGCGATGGCTGCTCAGGCATCAGCTGAGGGTAAGCACGTTGACGAACTCGTCTGGGGAGTTCCTTACCTGCCGGTCGATCCCAAGGACCTTGGGCGCACCTACGAGGCGGTCATTCGTGTGAACTCGCAATCGGGTAAAGGCGGAGTTGCCTACTTGCTCAAGAAGGATCACTCTCTCGACCTACCTCGTCGTCTACAAATTGAGTTTTCGGCAGTCGTCCAGACCAAGACCGACTCAGAGGGTGGCGAAGTCACGAGCGACGAGCTGTGGAACATCTTCCAGGATGAATACCTGCCCGCCGCAAGCCCCGCGCACAAGTGGGGCCGTTTCGAGCTCCACGGCAGTCGCACGGAGTCTGACTTTTCCGGAACGGTAAAGCTCAGTGTGGATCTGCGCGATGGCGAATCTGTGTCGCGCCGTGACGCCGTAGGTAACGGCCCGATCGATGCGTTCCTCAAGATCATGGCGAGCGAGGGCATCTCTGTAGAGCTCTACGACTATGTCGAGCACACGCTCGCGGCAGGTGGCGACGCTCAGGCGGCTGCTTATGTCGAGCTCAATGTCAACGGCAAGCGTTTGTGGGGTGTCGGAATCGATTTCGACATTTCGACCGCCACGCTCAAGGCAGTGGTCTCGGCGATCAACCGCGCTGTTCGACTCGAACAGGGCGCTCTCGACGGCGCGGTCTAACGTCTCACTACGTACTCGGTGTGAGAATTGAGCCGTGCCTACTTACCGTGACGAAGCAGTCGTTCTGCGTACGCAGAAGCTCGGCGAGGCCGACCGCATCGTCACGGTTCTGAGCAAGTCGCACGGCAAAATTCGCGCCGTCGCTAAAGGTGTTCGGCGTACAGCGTCGAAGTTTGGTGCGCGTCTCGAACCCTTCATGGTCGCAGACATGCAGTTTTACGTCGGTCGCTCGCTCGATACCGTGACGCAGGCCGAAACACTTGGCTCGTATGGTGCTGACATTGTTGCTGACTATCAGCGGTACACCACGGCAAACGTCATGGTGGAGACAGCGGATCGGTTGACCGACGCCGAGGCGTCGCCGTCGCAGTATCTCTTGCTCATTGGGGCTCTACGGTCGCTGTCACGCAACGAACACACTCCGACGCTCACGCTTAACTCTTACCTTTTGCGTGCCATGTCCCTGGCTGGATGGGCTCCCACGTTCGATTCCTGTGCAAAGTGTGGTTCCGTCGGACAGCACTCTCATTTCGTCGTTCAGTTGGGTGGACTCTTGTGCCGCGACTGCGCTCCCACCGGTTCGGTCGTAGTTCGCGTAGAAACGCTTGATCTCTGCGATGCGCTTATTCGCGGCGACTGGTCGCGCGCTGAAGCTCACGATTCACAGACGGCTGCGCAGGTCGATGGCCTCATTTCCGCATACGCACAGTGGCACATGGACAAGCATCTGCGATCGCTGGAGCACGTGGCGAGATGACCAAACCGTTTACTCACAAAGACGCGGTTCCCTTTCGACCGGTCGATTGGACAGGGGAGTATCCACCCCAGATTTCTGCTTCAAGAGTGCCCAATCACGTCGCCATCGTGATGGATGGCAACGGCCGGTGGGCGAATTCGCGCGGATTAACTCGCGTTGAAGGCCACAAGGCCGGTGAAGCATCTTTGCTGGATGTTGTCGCTGGGGCAATCCAGCTCGGGGTCAAACACTTGTCTGTTTACGCCTTCTCCACCGAAAACTGGCGCCGCTCGCCCGATGAAGTCCGTTTCCTCATGGGCTTCAACCGCGAGGTTCTCCATCGGCGTCGCGATCAGCTCAACGAGTGGGGGGTTCGCGTGCGGTGGGCCGGGCGCAAACCGCGGCTGTGGAAGAGCGTTATCGATGAACTCGAGTACGCCGAAGAACTCACCAAGAGCAACACGGTGCTCACACTCACGATGTGTGTGAACTACGGCGGACGAGTCGAAATAGTCGATGCAGTGAACAATATTCTCGATGAGTCGCGTTCCGAGCGAAGCCATAAGCGCGCAACCGAGGCGAGCATCGCTAAGCACCTGTATCAGCCTGATATGCCTGACGTTGACCTTTTCGTGCGTTCGAGCGGTGAGCAACGGACGAGCAACTTCTTGCTGTGGCAGTCTGCATATGCCGAGATGGTCTTTCTCGACACGCTCTGGCCAGATTTCACGCGCAAGGACTTGTGGCGTGCAGTTGAGCTTTTCCACTCGCGAGACCGTCGCTTCGGCGGCGCGGTCGATAGTCCCACTGGCAAATAGCCACCCACGGTGACTGATTCGCCCACAGAATGGGATACTTGACTCACGGGATTACGCAACGAAAAGGCTTGAGATGACGACCGCGAATGAGACTGCAGTGTTGCCGCGTCTCACTATCGGTTCGATAACCGTCGATGTTCCTGTTGTCCTTGCGCCAATGGCGGGAATCACCAACACAGCTTTTCGTCGTCTCTGTCGCGAATACGGATCCGGCCTCTACGTGTCTGAGATGATCACGAGTCGCGCGCTTGTCGAACGCACTCCTGCGTCGATGAGGCTTATCAAGCACCACGAGTCCGAAACGGTTCGATCGATTCAGCTTTACGGTGTAGATCCGAAGACGGTTGGCGACGCCGCCCGGATGCTCGCCGCTGAGAATCTCGCAGACCACATTGACCTGAATTTTGGCTGCCCTGTTCCTAAGGTGACGCGCAAGGGCGGGGGAGCGGCTCTTCCCTGGAAGACCGACCTGTTCCGCGACATCATCGAGTCGACGGTTGAGGGTGCCGGTGGGCTGCCCGTCACCGTGAAAATGCGTAAGGGCATCGACGCCGATCACTTGACTTATCTTGAGGCGGGAAAAATTGCGGCTGGCGCAGGGGTCGCGTCCATCGCGCTACACGGTCGCACTGCAGGAGAGTTCTACAGTGGCAATGCCGACTGGGATGCAATCGGTCGCCTCAAAGAGTCCATTACAGATGTACCGGTACTGGGGAACGGCGACATCTGGTCTGGAGACGATGCAGTGCGCATGGTCGAGCAGACGGGCGTCGACGGCGTTGTCGTTGGCCGTGGTTGTCTCGGCCGGCCGTGGCTATTTGCTGACCTCAACGCCGCTTTTCTCGAACGCGCAGGTTTGCAAGAAGCCGGAAAGCGCGCGCGACCAAATCTCGGTGACGTTGCCAGGGCGATTCGGCGTCACACAGAACTCCTGGTCGAGTTCTTCGACAGTGAAGAACGTGCCTGTCGAGACATTCGCAAACACGTCGCGTGGTACTTCAAGGGCTATCCAGTCGGTAGTGATCTGCGTACTCGCATGGCACTTGTTCAGAGCTTGCAACAGATGGATGACCTTCTCGGCGAGTTGGACTGGATGTCGCCCTACCCGGGTGAGGCCGCTGAGGGGCAGCGCGGTCGCGCGGGTACGCCGAAACGTCCTGCTCTTCCCGACCGATGGCTTGACTCGCGCACTCTTAACGCCAGCGACCGCGCGACAGTTGCTGAGGCCGAAATTGATGCGAGCGGTGGATGATGGCTGACTCCTACGATCTGGGATATTCCGAATTTGATTCGGCACGCATGTGCCGCGAGGAACACAACTCTCGACGTGGCCACTTTGCTCGCGACCGTGCACGACTTTTGCATGCCAGCGCGCTTCGCCGTCTCGCGGCGAAGACGCAGGTGCTGAGCCCGACAATGGGTATGGATTTCGCACGCAATCGTCTGACACACTCGCTCGAGGTGGCGCAGGTAGGGCGTGAGCTCGCCGGGGCGCTAAGCCTTGATCCTGACGTAGTCGATACGGCCTGCCTCGCTCACGACATTGGACATCCACCGTTTGGGCACAATGGCGAAAAGGCCCTTTCCGACTGGGCAAGTGACATTGGCGGTTTTGAGGGCAATGCTCAGACGCTTCGCGTGTTGACCCGCCTTGAGCCAAAAGTGTTCGGGGCTTCCGGTCGCTCATACGGACTCAATCTGACACGTGCCAGTCTTGATGCCAGCACGAAGTATCCGTGGCCAATCGACCAGGCCGTGCAGGACCCGACAGGGCGAATGAAATTCGGTTTCTACGCCGATGACGCTTACGTTTTTGAGTGGATGAGGGTCGAGGCACCTGCTCGCATCAAGTGCGTCGAGGCTCAGGTAATGGACCTTTCGGATGACATCGCATATTCGGTTCATGACTTTGAAGACGCCATTGTCAACGGTTTCCTCGACGTGCGCGAACTTTCGGCTCGCGTGAACCACGATGCTCTCGTGGACGAGATGTTTGAGTGGATTGGTGGCGAACACACGCACGATGAGCTCATCGCCGCATTCGATCGTCTCGACAGCCTCCCGGAATGGATTGATTCCTGGGATGGTTCGCGCCAAGCTCAAGCACAGCTTAAGAACCTGACGAGCAAGCTCATCGGCCGTTTTGCTCACTCGTCCACTCACGCGACACGTGCCGCGTATCCGCAACAGCAGCTGGCGCGTTTCGGTTCCTCTGTCGTCGTTCCTGCTGAAATATCTGCCGAGATTGCAGTTCTCAAGGGCATTGTTGCGGCGTTTGTCATGAAAATCAGTTCGCGACAGCCCGTCTACACGAAGCAGCGACAAATTTTGACAGAGTTGGCAGACACAATCTGGGCTACCGGTGATGAGCATCTGGACGAGGCGTTCACTGCGGATTGGGCGATCGCTACCGACGACTCGATTCGAAAGCGCATCGTGGTCGATCAAATCGCCAGCCTGACTGACCAGGGCGCTTTTGCCTGGTACGAGCGAGTGGTGAATCGCTAATGGCGGGGCGTATTCGCGCCTCTGATGTCGACGAGGTCAAAGCGCGCACCAACATCGCTGACCTTATCGGTGAGCACGTCAGCCTTAAGAGCGCTGGTGTGGGGTCACTCAAGGGATTGTGCCCTTTTCATGACGAGCGCAGCCCAAGCTTTCACGTTCGTCCGGCGTCTGGTTACTACCACTGCTTTGGATGTGGCGAGAGTGGAGACGTTTATAGCTTTATGCAAAAGCTTGACCACGTGTCGTTCACGGAGGCAGTAGAACGCCTGGCGGGTCGCATCGGATTTGCGCTCACCTATGACGAAAGCGGTTCGAAGACTTCGGACGGGCCGAGCCGCTCGCGTCTGTATGCGGCCAATGAGGCCGCCGCTACATTTTTCGTCGCCCAATTGGCCACCGCAGAAGCTGCTGTTGCACGTGCTTTTCTCGGCGGTCGTGGTTTTGATAAGCAGGCAGCCGCGCAATTCGGCGTTGGCTACGCGCCGAAGAGTTGGGGTGACCTTCGTACGACGCTCAAGTCCCACGGCTTCACCGATGAAGAGATGCTCGCCGCCGGATTACTGTCACAGGGTGACAAGGGTCCCTACGATCGCTTTCGCGGACGTGTTATCTGGCCCATCCGTGACGTGACAGGTCAAACGCTCGGCTTCGGTGCGCGCAAACTGTTTGACGACGATCAAGGTCCCAAATACTTGAATACTCCGGATACGCCGATTTATCACAAGGCACAGGTGCTCTACGGTCTTGACCTCGCCAAGCGCGACATCAGTAAGGCGCGTCAAGTGGTCGTCGTTGAGGGCTATACAGACGTCATGGCCGCCCACTTATCAGGTGTCACGACAGCAGTTGCCACGTGTGGAACTGCGTTTGGCGTCGATCACATCAAACTCATTCGTCGCATTATGGGTGACGATTCGGGCCTCGGCGAAGTTGTTTTTACCTTCGACCCCGATGCTGCTGGTCAGAAGGCGGCCATGCGCGCGTTCAGTGAACAGCAGCGCTTCAACGCACAGACGTATGTGGCAGTAGCGCCCGAGGGGCTCGACCCGTGTGATCTGCGTCTCGAACGCGGTGAGCAAGCAGTACGAGATCTCATCTCGCTCAAAGTCCCCATGTTCGAGTTTGTGATGAAGACGCTCGTGGCTCAGTACAACCTAGACACTGTCGAAGGTCGAGTCGCCGCGCTGCGCGAGGCAGCACCGGTAGTCGCCGAAATACGCGACGCTTCGTTGCGTCCGGGGTACACCCGAGAATTGGCCCGCATCACCGGTGTCGATCTCGCCGAGGCGCAATCTGCCGTTGAGCGTGCGGTGCGTTCTGCACAGTCGGCCCGGTCTTCCGCATCACCTTTAACAGAGAGTGATGTGCCACCCGTTTTTGACGACGCAAACGATCGTTCGTCGGCGCCCACAGTGTCGTACGCCGAACTTGGTGGCGATGCGCTCATCCGGCTTGAACGAGATGCGCTATCGGCCTATCTGCAACACCCGGGCCTCGTGCCAGAGAACCTTCGGACTTCATTGACTCAGGTGACCTTGGTTCAACCGACTCTGGAACTCGTTCGTCAGGCCGTTGTCGCATCCGGCGTGGTAGCGACCTCCACTGAGTGGCTGGCCACAGTTGTTGCCACCATGCCCGAACCGTTGGTTCCGCTTGTTACACAACTGGCTGTCGCGCCGCTCCCCGAGACAGACGAGGAGCGCTTACCGCTTTATGTTTCGAGCATTGTCTCAAGCGTGGTTGAACGTGATCTCGTGCGTCAAAAGGCGGAGGCCATGAGTCGTCTTCAGCGGATTGCTAGTTCGAATCCTGCCGAAGCCCGGTCACTGCAGGAGCTGCTTCTCGAACTAGAAAATCAGCGTCGGTCACTCCGCGAGGGGTAGGGCCGCAGGGTATCGATTGCAAAACGAGCACCTCAAACGGTGATAGTCTTGTCACGCGCAAGCGCCAATCCTCGATAGCTCAATTGGCAGAGCAGCCGGCTGTTAACCGGCAGGTTGATGGTTCGAGTCCATCTCGGGGAGCAACGATTTTTCTTTAGCCCTCGAGGTTGTCGACCCCGGGCAGCCAAGTCAGTCCTGGTTTTCCCCAACCGTTTCGCTTGCGTGCTTTTTCGGCAAGTTTGCCCTCTACGTAATCCAATCGGTCTATGTAGAGGTAGCCCAGAAGGTGGTCGAACTCGTGTTGCATAATGCGAGCGAACCAGCCGTCGCACTCGAGTGTGAAAGACACACCGTCTGCGTCTTGTGCGCGAAGAATAGCTTTGTTGGCGCGCGTCAATGCGAAGCGTTCACCGGGAAAGGACAGGCATCCCTCTTCGTCGGCAGCGGAAGGGCGCTCGACGGACAGTGGACTAATGAAGAGCTCAGGGTTGACGGCAACACCGCGTCGGTCGTTCCCGTCGTCGTCCGGATACGACCATACGAAAACTTGCAACGCGACGCCAATCTGAGGCGCGGCCAAGCCGACTCCAGGCGCGGCGTCCATGGTTTCGAACATGTCTTGAATGAGGTTCGCAAGAGACTCGTCAAATAGTTCGACCGGGGCGGCCGGCGAGTGGAGAGCGGGGTCTCCGCAAATCACAATTGGGCGAATAGGCACCTGTTTAGCCTAACGGCGTGGGCGCTAGGCGCGACGCTAGGGAGTGGGTACAGTCACGTTATGGATGTTCTCGCTAACGTCTTTGGGGCGCCGCAAACAAACCTCGACCCGGCGCAGTTCATCGGCATTCCTTTTGCGCTGGTCGGTGCGGTCCTGATGTCAATCGGCGCACAGATGCAACATGCCGGCGTCGGCAAGGTTGAGTCGAAGGTTGTCGTTGACAACAACCAGTCCGCACTCAACGGCAAACAGCTCGCGGCGCTGATGGCGCGACCGTCGTGGCTGTTCGGAACCATGTTCCTCGGCCTGGCCATCGTGTTTCAACTCGTCAGCCTCGCGTTTTCACCCATCATGGTTGTTCAGCCCATCGGCGCTGTTGCCCTGGTAATCACCGCCATTTTGAATTCGCGTGTGAGTAAGGTCAAGCTCAATAGATCCTCCATTATTGCCATTGCGATGTGTGTCGGTGGCATTGGCCTCTTCGTTACGGTCGCCGCCTTCACCGCCCGAAACGCTCCCGTTCAAGAATCCGATTTGATTCAAATCTTGGTCGTCTTGGGCTTTATTCTCTTGATCTTCGCGGGTCTCTACATTTTCGTCATGCGTAATCATCCCGTGGCTCTCTTTTACATCATTGGCGCGGGCGTACTCTATGGCTTCGTTGCAACCCTCGCTAAGGCTGTTGAAGCGCGCCTGATTCAGCACCAGATGGACACCTTGATCTGGGTGTGTCTCGGCGCGTTGATTATCGCTGCCATCGTTGGTGGCCTCTTCGTACAAAATGCGTACTCGTCAGGGCCACCCGACCTGGTCATTGCAGGGTTGACCGTCATTGATCCCCTCGTAGCAGTGTGCATCGGTATCGTCATTCTCGATGAGGCGGCTCAGTCGCCAGTGTGGGCCGTGATTGTCTATGTGGTCACCGGGTTGATTGCCGTTGCTGGAGTGATTCTGATGTCGATGGCGCACCCTCAGGCAAAGGGGGAAACCGGTGACATACCGGTCGTCGAGGGCGGCACTGCAGACTCCTCGAAGTAAACTGTAAATGTTCCGGTCGCGTACGAGTGCCGGGGGATAGCAAGGAATTTCATTGGCAGACGAAGCCTCGCAGACGGCGAAAAAGAGACGACTTCGTGTTCTCATCGGTTGCGACACGTTTGGCCCCAATGTCAACGGTGCAGCCAAGTTTGCTGAGCGCCTCGCAGCTGGGCTGGTCGAGCGTGGTCACGAGGTGCACATTGTCGCACCTGCTTACTCGCGTAAGCACGGCACGTTCGTGGAGACCCACGAAGGTCAGCCGATGACTGTACATCGCCTGACGAGCTGGCGATGGTACGCCCATGACTGGCTGCGCTTCGCGCTACCGTGGCGTATCAATCAAAACTCGGCGCGAATTCTGGATGAGGTCAAGCCAGATGTCGTCCACTTTCAGAGTCACATCATTGTGGGGCGAGGTCTCTCAATCGAGGGACACAAGCGCGGAATTCGGCTCATTGGTACGAACCACTTCATGCCTGAAAATCTGCTGGATTTCGCCTTCATCCCTGCTTTCATGCAGAAGTGGGCCATCACGCTGGCTTGGGCCGCCGCCGCACGCACTTTCGGGCGCGCAGAGGCGGTTACGACTCCAACACGCAAAGCAGCAAACTTCCTCGAGGAATACACTCACTTGACCGATGTGCACGCCATCTCGTGCGGCATCGACGCTCACCACTACACGCCGGTCTTCGATGTCAACGCGCCCAATCACATCGTCTTTGTTGGTCGTGTAACAGGTGAGAAGAAGATCGACGTGCTCATCCGCGCGGTCAAAGCTCTCCCGCCGGAACTCAGTGCCACCCTCGAAATTGTTGGCAGCGGAGATCTGCTCAACCATCACAAACATCTTGTTCATCAACTTGGGATGGATAAGCAAGTAACTTTCACCGGCTATGTCACCGACGAGCAGTTGCGTACGGCGTTGGCGCGCGCCAAGGTCTTCGCGATGCCTTCCATCGCCGAGCTGCAGTCGATCGCGACGATGGAAGCCATGGCGACCGGCTTGCCGGTTGTCGGCGCAGACGCGATGGCGCTTCCGCATCTCATCCACGACGGGGAAAACGGTTTCTTGTTCGAGCCAAACAGCGTCGACGACCTGCGGGACAAGCTTCAACGGGTTCTCACGATGGACTGGAACGAGCTCGAAACCATGAAGCGCGCGTCACTATCATTCATCCGCGGGCACGATATCACCCGAACGCTCGATACTTTTGAGGCCCTCTATCGCGGGGAAGATGTCGTCGATCCCGACCCGGAGCTGACCGACGACACGTTCCCCGCAAACTAGACTTGCACTACGGTCGAGGGGCGTTAGCTCAGCCGGTTAGAGCAGCGGACTCATAATCCGTCGGTCGCGGGTTCAAGTCCCGCACGCCCTACGTTAGGGATTCGTCCTTAGCCATCGCGTTGCATAAGGTCCAATACCGTACGCAGTTTTCGGGGCGACCTTGATGTAGTACGAGGTTCCTGGACGCAGCACGGTCACTGTGACGGAACGCGTGGTGGTCACGGCGTCATAAAACCGAATCCACGTCGAGGAGCCGGACTTTCGGTAGTACACGATGTAGTCCTTGATGGCGCCACCGTTGAGTGTGAGGGGCAGGCCCCAGGTCAGTGTCGCAAAGTAGCGTGAAATTGTTGAGGCCCGGAGCGATGTGACCGCAGACGGAATACCCGAAAGCGTTGTTGCTTCGGTGATTGTGGAGAATTCACCGCGCGTTATTCCGGCAACCGCGGCTACGGTGAATTCATACCGTTGCTTCGGAGTCAGGCTCGAGACGGTGAAGCTCGTACTACTCGATGGCGTGTGTGTGCGAGTCGTCCACGCGGTGGTTCCGAACTTGCGATACCTAATCGTGTAGTCGGTAATCGCGGTCGGGCCTGAATCATTTTCGGCACTACTCGGATCCCAAGACAAGCGCACACTCGTTGGAGTGATTGTTCCTGTCGTGAGGCCGGTTGTTGACGCCACACGCACATCCAGCAGCCACAGTGTATTGGCGAGCTTGTTCGTTGTTCCGGTGGGCACCGATGTTGCGAGGTCGGTGACAGCATTGGCGAGAATGGCAGCCTTCACCTGCGCGGGAGTTGCGGAGGGATTGTTGGCGAGGTACATGGCAGCGATTCCGCTGACGACGGGTGTCGCCATCGACGTTCCACTCTCGAGCCGATATCCGGCGGAATTCCATGCTGCGAGAGAGCGCACGTTGGTTCCCGGAGCCAAAATACTGATGCACGAACCGACATTCGAATACGACGCAAACGAGTAATCGGGGTCAACTGCACCGACCGTAATGCCGTTCGGTGCGGATGCGGGCGAGACATCGCACGCATTTTGCGGGTTACTGTTTCCTGCCGCTGACACCACCGTGAAGCCCGCCGATATGGCTGCCTGCACTTTCAGGTTGATGTTCGCGTCTGCGTCGCCGCCCAGACTCATATTGATGACGCTGGGAATGCCGGAACGTTTGTTGGCAATCGCGTAATCGATGGCGTCAATAATGCCGCTGGTGCTGGCGCCAGCATCGTAAATGTAGGGATTGGTGGCGTGATCGTGCGGTGCCGAGGGATCCAGCAATTGGTAGTACGGGCATCCAAAAACACGTAACGGAATCAAGTGCGCGGACTTTGCCACTCCGTAGGTTTTTGATGCGACGATTCCAGCAACATGCGTGCCGTGCCCACCCCAGTAGCGGGTGCTGAAATCGGGGGTCGATTGATATGTCCAGCAATCATCCGCGTTAGTGGGCCCCCACTGACTGTTGTAACCAGGATCCGTCGTGTCGGTTACAAAGTTGTGGCCAGCGCTCACGTGACCCCACAGTTCCTTCGCGGAGGTGTCGTAACTGCTGATGTCGATGCCAGTGTCGATAACGTACACATCGACATCTTGAGTGCTCGCGGTGGGGTATCGGTACGTAGTCGGAGTCGACGACGTTGATGTGTCATTGAGTGCAGTCAAGTGCCACGGCGCCGCAGTCTGCGTTGCATCGGCCAACCTCAAGCGCTTATTGCGCGTAATGGTGGCTTGGGGGAGGGCGCGGCTGAGTTGTTGAACGATGGTGGAGTTGGCACTAATGAGTGCGCCATCGACGCCTTGACTGTATTTGTCGAGTGGTGTTTCGCCGAGTGCAGAGAGGGTCGACGTGAGGGTGGCAAGTTGACCGTCGGGAACCTGAACGATGTACTCCTCGTCAGACTGGGAAGCGAGCGCCACTGCACCCTGAGACATCGACAGTCCGGTGATGCACGCGAGAGCAAGTCCAATTGCTAAATACCGTGACCGTGCCCGCATCTCTCAAGTCAAACAGATTGTTTTCACACAAACGTCAAAGATGCTGAGAATTCTCGTCTGCGTGGCTAGGGCTCGCGGTTCGCCCGCGTCGATATTCTGAATTTCGTGACTGATCCGACGCCCTCTGCCGAGTCTTTGTACGACACTTTTCGCGCGCGACGCGATGAGGCTGCGCGCATGCCCCAGGGAAACCTTGCGCTCATCAATACAGCGTGGATGTATGGAAAGCCCGGTGAGTGGGAAACGGTGTGGATGGCACCGGGGGAATGGTCCGCCGTGGATCCCGGTGACAAGGGCATTCGCTTGCGCGCCGAAGCAAATCTCGGCGTGCAGGTCGATGGCAATGTCATCGATGGAGAAACCGTCGTCTTCGCCCGTGATGCTGAAGTTCCCTCGGTCATTGAGTTTCCGGATGGCAAAACAGCAACCGTGATTGTCAACGAGGAGGGCGTATACGCGCTTCGCGTGTGGGATGCACACAGTGAGGACATTGCCAACTTCGGCGGGATTGACGCCTTCCCGTACGACCCGTCGTGGGTGATCACTGGAACCTTCACACCGATTGAGGGTGGTCGCGAGGTTGCCGTTTCGCAGGTTCAATCACTCGGTGCATCGAAGTCGAAGGTGATACCGGGAGAGATTACGTTCCAGTTGGGCGACGAAACGGTATCACCACTCGCGTTCGTCGAGGGCCGTGCGCTCATGATCGTGTTTTCAGATGCGACGAGTGGCGACAGCACGTACAGCGTGGGACGATTCTTGCTGTGCGCCCCCAATCCGGACGGCACGATTACTCTCGACTTCAACCGGGCCTACTTGCCTCCGTGCGCATTCAATTACAACTTCAACTGTCCGATACCGCCCGACGAGAATCGTTTTTCTTTTGCGGTGACCGCTGGTGAGAAAAACGTGCTCGCCAAAGATGGTTCGTTATTGCATTGACGCTTGTCGGGGGCGTCGCCCGCGAGTCGGTCTCGCGTGATCGAGTGAGTGGACCGAAATCGTTCCTTCACGCAGGCAAGATTCGAGGTCGGAAAGAACCGCGAGCATTGCTTCCCCGATACGTTGATCAGCGATGCGTGAAGCGCCTGAGTGCGTCCGAGTGGACTGCGCACGCGACAGGGCAAGGCGTAGGGAAGTGAGCGCTTCAATCCTTAGTGTGGCTGCGAGAAAGGCAACGTCGAGAAATTCTGACCAGTCGCTTGAGGTTAGTGAGTCACCTGCGAGCCAGAGCACCGATCGCTCGCGCCCTAGCTCGGTAGCTGCATAGAGCGGAAGTCCGTCGGCGGTGGTCCCCGCCGGGGCGACGAGCTCGTCTCGTACGAGGCGGTCGAGCGTGCTGTAAATCTGACCCACGTTAGTCTTCGCGCGGTGAGGAAGTCGCGAAACGATTTCCTTGTGCAGCTGGAGTCCATAAGCCTTCTCGGTAGCGAGAAGCGCCGTGAGCGCAGCTGGAATGCTCATAAGAAACCCGTCAAATATCTACTGAATACAGCTTTATTGAGAATACCCCATGAATGCGGTCCGTCAGGTTGTTCATTCATGCGCTCTTGTGCGACACTGTAAAAGCATTTTTTGGCCTTCGGTTGTTGGGGAAGACATACCGGAAGAGAAAGAAATGCAGATGAATTTGGTAACGGGTGCACTCACTGTGCATTCAGCTTTTCGCGCCGTAACAAACCACATTGAGTGGGCTGTTAACGGTGTCGTTGGTGAGCCCCAACGATTCCGTTGGCGCGAGTATGAAGGCTTGCCGGGGCTCGTTAAGGCCACTGTCCACTGGGATGCGGAACCGGGAAGTGCGGTCAGAATCGCGTCTCAATTGCGCGGTTGGACTGACCTGAGGTTCGAAATCACCGAAGATGCGACGGCGGTCCATCCTGGAACCATCACGATGCACACGCCACGACTCGGGTTGTTCACGGCCGAGATGAATCACGCGGGACTAGTCGCAGTTTCGGCTGACCGCTTAGAAGCACTTCTGAGCTCACACGCTGACGACCTGGCGGGGCTTACCCGAGCCATACAGCACGCGCTCGGCACGCCATGGGACGAAGAACTTGAACCCTATCGCCGTGGCGATACGATCGTCACCGCACCGGCGTTGTTTGCGGTGAGTTAGCCCTCGTAGGTGCGGAACGCGGCGACCGCATTGTGACCGCCGAATCCAAACGAGTTACTAATCGCAACACCCGAGCCGATTGTGCGCGGCTCGGTCACGAGGTCGATTTTCACTTCGGGATCGATGTCTTTGGTGTTGATTGTCGGGGGAGCAGTGTGCGTGTGCAGTGCCATGATGGTGAACAGTGCCTCAATTGCTCCGGCACCGCCGAGCAGGTGCCCCGTTGAGGCCTTGGTGGCGGAGACAGGAATGTTGTCAAGGTGATCACCAAACACGCGACGCAAAGCGGCATACTCCGCGACGTCACCAACTGGAGTGCTTGTGGCGTGCGCGTTGATGTGGATGACGTCGTCCAGCGACGCGCCGGTGACTGCCAGCGCGTCAAGCACGGCACGGGCTGCACCAGAGCCCTCGGGGTCTGGAGCAGTGATGTGGTAGGCATCCGACGTGACGGCGCCACCGATAACTTCGGCGTAGATTTTCGCGCCACGGGCCTTAGCGTGCTCTTCGGTTTCGAGAACGAGAGCTGCAGCGCCCTCGCCGAGGACAAACCCATCGCGAGTGACGTCATACGGACGAGATGCCGTTGCAGGCTCGTCGTTGCGCTTGCTGAGGGCCTGCATAGCTGCGAATGACGCGACAGGAAGTGGGTGAACCGCAGCTTCAGACCCTCCGGCAATGACGACGTCGGCATAGCCTGCCTGAAGGTGCTCGTAGGCATTGACGATTGACTCAGTACTCGACGCACAAGCAGATACAACGGTGCGGATTCCAGCACGGGCGTGTAGGTCCATTCCGACCGCTGCAGCAGGACCGTTCGGCATGAGCATGGGAACAGTCATGGGCATGACACGACGCGGCCCCTTTTCGCGGAGTGTTTCCCACGCATCAACGAGCGTGTGAACGCCACCGATACCCGTAGCCCAATCCACGGCGAGGCGACCAGGATCAACGGTGGGCGATCCTGCATCAGCAAATGCTTCACGGCCGGCGATGAGCGCATACTGGCTCGAAGGGTCGAGACGCTTGATTTCTACGCGCTCGAGAACTTCGTCCGGCGAGACAGCAACGGTCGCCGCAAACTTAATGGGGAGGTCGTACTTCTCAACCCAGTCGTTCACCATGGTGCGCGCACCAGGAGTTCCAGCGAGGAGGGCTGCCCAGGTGTCAGGTGCGTTGCCCGCGAGAGGCGAAAACGCACCGATGCCGGTTACAACGATCTTCTTGAGTGCCATGAGAATCCTTTTTTGGTGCGGTGACGATTGGTGAAACGAATGAAGGAGCCGGCTTACGTGATGTAAAACCGGCTCCCCATGTCGACTGCTTAGGCCGATGCCTTAACGATGTAGTTGACGGCGTCGGCAACGGTCTTGAGACCAGCTACGTCCTCGTCAGGAATCTTGACGTCGAACTTCTCTTCAGCGTTGACGACGATGGTCATCATTGAGATGCTGTCGATGTCGAGGTCGTCAGTGAAGGACTTGTCCAGCTGCACCGTGTCGGTAGCAATGCCAGTCTCGTCGTTAACCAGTTCAGCCAGACCGGCGAGAACTTCTTCAGTGGACAGTGCCATTGTGCTTCTCCTAAAAGGGTTGAATTGACGCCTAAAAGCTTACCGCGACGGCGACAATATGGATGTGTGACTTACGGTAAAACGACGACTTGTGCGCCGTATACGAGACCGGCACCAAAGCCGATTTCGAGAGCAAGTCCTCCGCTGAGTTCCGGGTGGTCCTGCAAGAGCTGGTGCGTTGCGAGCGGGATGGACGCTGCGCTCGTGTTGCCTGTTGTAGCGATGTCACGAGCGATGACGACGGACTCAGGCAGCTTAAGTTGCTTCGCAAATTCATCGATGATGCGCATGTTCGCCTGGTGCGGGATGAAGGCTGCGAGCTGATCGGCCGAGATCCCGGCTTCGTCGAGAGCACGCTGAGCGACCTTTGCCATTTCCCAAACCGCCCAGCGGAACACCGTCTGACCCTCTTGGCGTAGGGTCGGCCAGGGGGCAACACCGTCGTGGAATTCTTCAAGTGTGTTCGACATGCCGACCGCATCCCATTTCGATCCGTCGGATCCCCACACGGTCTTAGAAATGCCGGGAAAATCGCTCGGACCGACAACTGCAGCGCCAGCGCCGTCACCGAGGAGGAACGAAATGGTGCGGTCAGTGGGCAAGCAGTAATCACTGAGCTTCTCGGCGCCAACCACGAGCACATAGTGTGCAAGACCTGAGCGAATGAATGAGTCAGCCTGGGCAATGCCATAGGTGTAACCAGCGCATGCAGCTGAAACGTCATAAGCGGGTGCCGGATTTGCGCCAACTCGGTCTGCGAGAAGGGCAGCCATGCTTGGTGTCTGCATCGTGTTACTGATAGTGGAGACGATGACGGCATCGATTTGGGAAGGATCAATGCCTGCCTTTGAGATGGCTTCCTTGGCAGCGATTTCTGCGAGGTCAACAGCGTGCACCTCTTTAGGTGCGCGCTTACGCGTAATCACACCGGTGCGTTGACGAATCCATTCGTCGCTCGAGTCGATCGGACCGGCAAGTTCGTCATTGGTCACAACAAGTTCTCCACGGGCAGCGCCCAGCGCATAGATACGCGAATACTGCGCGCCCTCAGACTGGTTCAGGGAAATGGGGGACATGGGTTTCCTTTGTCTTTAGAGCGAATCAATAAGCTCGCGGGCGGCCACGAGATCGTCGGGAGTCTTAATGGCAACGGTGGGGACGCCCTTCAGAGCACGCTTTGCCAAGCCGACGAGGGCACCTGCCGGGGCGAGCTCGATAATGCCCGTGACGCCAGCTGTTGCGAAGCTGTCCATGCATTTGTCCCATCGGACTGGTGATGAGACCTGACCGACGAGCAGGTCAACAAAGTCACGTCCATTCTTTACGACCGATCCATCGCGATTGGTCCACAGCGTCTTGCGTGCGTCGTGAGTGTTTACGGTCGACGAAGCCTGACGCAAGGTGTCAACGGCCGACGCCATGTACGCCGTGTGGAAGGCTCCCGCAACCTGCAAAGGAATCACACGAGTGCCGGCGGGTGGATTTTCGGCAAAAGCTGCTAGCCCGGCGAGCGGTCCGGCGACCACGAGCTGACCGCCACCGTTGTAGTTAGCAGGGTGAAGGCCGTGAGCATCAAGAGCCGCCTCGACGTCGGCCTCGTCGCCACCAATCACGGCGCTCATGCCCGTTTCCTCAGCGGCGGCAGCCTCTGCCATGGCTCGTCCGCGGATGCCAACAAGTCGAACAGCGTCAGTTGCATCGAGAACTCCGGCACCGGCTGCAGCGGTGAATTCACCCACGGAGTGACCTGCGATTCCGGAAGTCTTTGCGAGGTGATCCGACTCGGCGAGTGCGTCGAGCGTGAGGATTCCGGCGGCAACGATGAGCGGTTGCGCAATGGCGGTGTCGCGGATCGTTTCGGCATCGCTTTCTGTGCCGTGCTTAGTAAGGTCGACACCGGCAGCCTCGCTCAGGCTACCCAGCAGGTCCGCTGATCCGGGCAGTTCGAGCCACGGGCTGAGGAAACCGGGCGTCTGTGATCCCTGGCCGGGAGCAACAACAACAATCACGATTCTTCCTAACTGTCTCCACCGGCAGAACCAGTGGTACCCGCGGTCACGTCGAGAAGACGGTACTTGTCGATTGCCTGACGGACCACGCCGGCATCCATCGTGCCTTGACGCGCTAGCTGCTGCAGTGTCTTTACTACGAGAGATGGACCATCGATCACAAAGAATCGACGTGCTGCCGCACGCGTGTCAGAGAATCCGAACCCATCGGCACCCAGCGTTGCGTAGTCACCAGGAACAAACTCGCGAATCATGTCCGGAACCATGTGGTTGTAGTCAGTTACGGCTACGAAAGGGCCCTCAGAGTCGCGAAGCTTTTCGGTGACGTAGGGAACGCGCGGAGAGGCCTCGGGGTTGAGCAGATTGTGCTCCTCGGCGGCGACTCCATCACGACGGAGTTCACTCCACGAGGTTACTGACCAGACATCCGCCGAGACACCCCAATCGTCCTGTAGCAGGCGCTGAGCCTCGAGTGCCCACGGAACAGCAACACCGGAAGACAAGAGCTGAGCCTTCACCCCGGGGTTGGCATTTGCAGACACCTTGTAGATTCCACGAAGTAGTCCATCGACATCCAAGTTGGCGGGCTCTGCAGGCTGAACGATTGGCTCGTTGTACACAGTGATGTAGTACATGACGTTGGGGTCAGCGTGGTTACCGCCGTACATGCGCTCGAGACCAGCACGCATGATGTGACCAATTTCGTAACCGTAGGCAGGGTCATACGAGACCATGGCGGGGTTCGTGGCCGCAAGAATCGGCGAGTGACCATCTGCGTGCTGCAGACCTTCACCGGTTAGCGTGGTGCGACCAGCGGTGGCACCGATGATGAATCCACGTGCCATCTGGTCAGCGGCCGCCCACATGGCGTCACCGGTGCGCTGGAATCCAAACATCGAGTAGAACACGTAGACCGGAATGAGCAGTTCGCCCTGAGTGGAGTACGAAGTACCCACATTGGTGAACGCTGCCATGGCGCCGGCTTCGTTAATACCCACGTGGATTATGGTTCCGGTTGGGTCTTCTTTGTATGCCAGCAAGAGATCGCGATCGACCGAAATGTAGTGCTGGCCGTTGGGGTTGTAGATCTTTGCGTTCGGGAAGAACGCATCCATACCAAAGGTGCGCGCCTCATCCGGAATGATCGGAACGATGCGGGGACCGAACTCTTTATCGCGAATGAGGTCTTTGAGCAGACGCACAAATGCCATCGTGGTGGCTACCTCTTGGGTACCTGAACCCTTAGCGGCAACTTCGTAAGCCTTAGCTTCGGGAAGCGCGATCTGTGTGTACTTGGTGCGACGCTCCGGCAAGTATCCACCTAACGCGCGACGACGTTCGTGCATGTATTCGATGCGCGGGTCCGAGGCGTCGGGGCGGTAGTAGGGCGGCGTGTACGGGTTCTCTTCGAGCACCGCATCCGTGATCGGAATGTGCAAAAAGTCGCGCATGCGCTTGATGTCTTCCAGACCAATCTTCTTCATCTGGTGCGTTGCGTTGCGACCCTCGAAGGTGCGACCGAGACCGTAGCCCTTGATGGTGTGCGCAAGAATAACGGTCGGCTGTCCCTTGTGCTCACTCGCTGCTTTGAACGCGGCATAGACCTTGCGGTAGTCGTGGCCGCCTCGTTTGAGGTTCCAGATCTGATCGTCGGTGTAGTTCTCAACCAACTTCAGCGCGCGGGGATCACGAGCAAAGAAGTTTTCACGAACAAAAGCGCCGTCTTCAGTCTTGTAGGTCTGGAAGTCGCCATCGGGAGTGTTGTTCATGAGTGTGCGGAGCGCACCCTCGCTGTCACGCGCAAGCAGGTCATCCCACTCGCGGCCCCAGATCACCTTGATGACGTTCCAGCCGGCACCGCGGAAGAAGCTCTCGAGTTCCTGAATGATCTTGCCGTTACCACGAACGGGGCCGTCGAGGCGCTGAAGGTTGCAGTTGATGACGAAGTTGAGGTTGTCGAGTCCTTCGTTGGCAGCAACCTGAAGCTGGCCGCGGGCTTCGACCTCATCCATTTCTCCGTCACCGAGGAACGCCCAGACCTGCTGGTCACTGCAGTCTTTGATGCCTCGGTTGGTGAGATAGCGGTTGAGCTGTGCTTGATAGATCGCATTGATCGGCCCAAGACCCATGGACACGGTCGGGAACTGCCAGAAGTTCGGCATGAGACGCGGGTGCGGATAAGACGAGAGTCCGCCAGCCCAGTGCGACTTCTCTTGGCGGAAACCGTCGAGGTGCTCTTCGTTGAGGCGCCCCTCGAGGAATGCGCGGGCGTACGGACCGGGGGAGGCGTGACCCTGAATGAAGATTTGGTCGCCGCCACCGGGGTGATCCTGTCCGCGGAAGAAGTGGTTGAAGCCAACCTCGTACAGGCTCGCCGACGAGGCATAGGTCGAGATGTGACCGCCGACCCCAATGCCGGGACGTTGCGCGCGGTGAACAAGCATCGCAGCGTTCCAGCGCAGCCAGCCGCGGTACTCGCGCTCGATCTGCTCGTCGCCAGGAAAGTCAGGTTCATTCTCGGGAGCAATGGTGTTGATGTAATCCGTGGTCGGAACCATAGGGACACCAAGGTGCAAGTCTTTAGAACGGCGCAAAAGCGAGAGCATGATCTCGCGTCCGCGTTCATGACCTCGATTGGCAACTACGGCATCGAGGGATTCGTTCCACTCTGCCGTCTCAGTCGGGTCAATGTCGTGATTGGTAACGGAATAGGGGTCTTGATCGTTAACGGTCAACGTTCAGCTCTCTTACGGGTATGGCCGGTGGGCCGCCTAGAACAGTGCGCAAAGGTGGTGCGCGCGTCAATTTACTTTAGTCCGTAGGATGAGCTCACGTTGCTTCAAACTCGAGGAGATTTCATGCCACTAGAAATAGGAGCCATCGCTCCCGACTTCACGCTCAAGAATCAGTTTGGCGAGGACGTGACTTTGTCACAGTTCCGGGGCAAGAAGCCCGTCGTCATCGTGTTCTTCCCACTCGCTTTCAGCGGCATTTGCACAGGCGAGCTGTGCGAGATTCGCGACAACATTGAAGTGTTCGAATCGGCCAACGTTGAGCTTCTCGGAGTCTCCGTCGATTCGCACTTCACTCTGCGCGCCTGGGCGGAGCATGAGGGTTATCAGTTCCAGCTCCTTTCCGACCGTTGGCCCACCGGTGCCGTCGCTTCGTCCTATGGTGTGTTTGTTGAGGGCGCAGGAATCGCCAATCGTGGCACGTTCGTTATCGATCGGGACGGTCGCGTTGTTGACGCAATCATCACGGAGCCAGGACAAGCAAGAGACTTCGCCGCCTACCGCGCAACGGTCGCCAAGGTCGCGTAAGTGTCACGGGCATGGCAACTGATGTTGCTATGCTCGATGTGTAGGGCCTTTAGCTCAGTTGGTAGAGCGCCACGTTTACACCGTGGATGTCATCGGTTCGAGCCCGGTAGGGCCCACTCGAACATTGGAAAGTGTTATGGACGACGAACGCAGCCAGTGGCACTCAGACGACGAGTTAGCGACCGCCCTCGAGCGAGCACTCGAGATTTCGCAAACGGGGGCCATTCCCGTTGTTCAATCTGGCGACGAACGCGACTCTGGTGAGGCGATCAGTGATTTGTTTGCTGCGCTGATTGAGGAGCCTCAGGAGTCCATTCAGGAACCTGTCCGAGAGTCAGTGCACGAGTCTGCAAATGTTCCTCAGGAGTCGCGGGAACAAGTCTTCGAGTCGCTCGACGATTTCAAGCCGCGCACCAATTTCATCCCTGTTATTCAGCCGGCCGAAGACAGCGAGTCTGTCGAGTCCGCACCTCCGACTTCGGCTGCGGTAACGATGCCCGTTCAGTGGACGCCAGAACGTCCCTCGTTTGATGAGGTCGTTTTCGGGGTCGCGGCCTTGGCTCGTTAGGGAGTTGGCGTTGTCGTCGGCACGGTCCACTGCCGTAACCGTCGCGCAGATTCTCGAGGCGGTGGAAACCCTGTGGCCACTCTCTGGAGCTGAAAGTTGGGACACCCCAGGATTGCAATTGGGGTCTCGCCGCCAAAACGTTTCGCTTGTTCTTCTCGCCGTTGACGTCACCCCCGCGGTTATTCGTGAAGCGCGGGCTCTCAACGCAGATCTCATCGTGTGCCACCACCCCATGTTTTTACGCGGCCTGACGCATGTCACTGACGATTCGGATCGTGGGGCAATTCTGTCCTCGTCGCTGGCTGCTGGTATCGCTGTGGTTGCTGCTCACACCAACGCCGATGTTGTGACGGACGGCGTGTCCGATGTCTTAGCCAATGCGCTCGGTTTGCAGTCAGTAACTCCTCTCGTGCCAGGCGCGACTCAGGAGACCGGACTCGGTCGTCGCGGCGAGCTATCCGAACCCACGACTCTCGAAGAACTCGCCGTCAGGCTCTCTGAAGTGCTTCCTGGTACAGTCTCGGGCATTCGAGTGAGTGGTTCACCCGACGCGATTATTCGTAACGTCGCACTCTGCGGTGGTGCGGGCGATTCGTTGTTAACCAACGATCTCGTCGCAACGGCGGATGTCTTCATCACGAGCGATTTGCGGCACCATCCTGCCCTTGATGCAAGCGTGCGGGCCTCGTTAGGGTTCGGGCCGCACCTCATTGATATTTCGCATTGGGCGAGCGAGTCGTTGTGGTTAGCTGTCGCCGCTTCTCAGTTGTCGCGCGAAGTCCCCGAGTGCGATTACGTCGTGAGCTCGGTGCGAACCGATCCCTGGTCCTTCAGCGTCGCATAGGGTTGATAATTGTGGTTACAGCTCTTCCCGAACACCAGCGCATCCTTCTCGACATTCAAGAAATTGACAATGCGCTAGCGAGATTCCACCGCGCGCTTGCCGACCTCGAGCGAGACTCCCGTGCGCACAATCTGCACGTTCAGGGTGCCGCGTTGTCGCCTCGGTTGATAGAACTCACCGGGGCGATCGAAGATGTCTCAGCAGAGATTAGGCGGATAGAGTCCGACGTTGAGATGGTGAATCAGCGTCTCGCGCAGGATTCGACACGCATCGATGCATCGACTAACCCGCGTGACATTCTCGGTCTCGAACACGAAGTTGAAACATTGCGGGTGCGCAAGTCAGCTCTGGAAGACGCAGAACTCGAGGCAATGGAAAACCGCGACGCCCTCCAGGTTCGTCTCGACGAGGTGGCCGCTGAACGCACGACCATCAGTGAGGCCCTGCAAGCTCTCGACTCAGTTATTCAAACTGAACGTGCCTCGCTCATGAGCGAGGTTGCCGATTGCAAGGCTAAGCGGGCCGCGATCGTGGCCACTGTGCCCAGCGACCTCTACGAGCTTTACGAGAAGCAACGTAATCGCTACGGCATTGGCGCGGCACTGCTTAGGGGCGGTGTGAGCGGCGGTAGCGGAATGGCGCTATCAGCGCATGACATCGAGGTCATCCGCAAGACCCCAGCCAACGAGCTAGTGATGTGCCCTGAGAGCAACTGCATTCTGGTGCGCACTGACGAGTCAGGACTGTGATGACTGCCTACATCGTTGAGGCCGATGGGGGTTCACGCGGAAATCCTGGGGAGGCAGCCGGTGGAGCGGTCGTCATCAAGCGCGAATCGGGGGAGATTGTCGTTGAACTTGGTGTCTACATCGGGCACGCAACGAACAATGTGGCCGAATACCACGGAATGCTTGCCGCACTCGAGTATCTCAACGATGAAGATCCTCAGGCGGTCATCCACGTAAAGATGGATTCCAAACTCGTTGTTGAGCAGATGTCAGGACGGTGGAAGATCAAGCACCCCGACATGCAGGTCTTGGCTACCCGAGCTCGAACAATCATCGGTTCACGTCAGGTCACTTTCGAGTGGATTCCTCGTGAACAGAATTCCAGAGCCGATGCCGCGGCTAACAAATCCATGGACTTGCGAGCAAGCTTTCGCGCTTAGACTTTTTGTAGTGAATGGGTCAACCAGACGGTCGCGTCACTTCGGTGCCGAGGAACGTCCGGGCTCCACAGAGCAGAGTGGTGGGTAACACCCACCCGGGGTAACCCGCGAGAAAGTGCAACAGAGAGTAAACCGCCGAGAAGCAATTCGTCGGTAAGGGTGAAACGGTGGTGTAAGAGACCACCAGCGAATTAGGCAACTAGTTCGGCTAGGTAAACCTCGCTCGGAGCAAGGTCAAACAGAGAACGCTATGGCTGCTCGTCTAGTTCTCGGGTAGGCCGCTAGAAGCTACTGGCAACAGTAGTTCGAGAGAGATGGCCGTCAAGCGCTCGCGCTTACAGAACCCGGCGTATCGGTTGACCCATTCGCTTCCCACGCCAACACCGCAGCGCCAAGAATTCCCGCGTTGTTTTTGAGTGTCGCAGGCACTATGGGAGTGCGTAGTCGAAGCAGAGGCAAAAATTCGTCGGCGTATTTCGAGACGCCTCCACCAACAATGATCAATTCGGGCGAGAACAGCATCTCGAGGTGGGAGTAATACCGCTGAAGACGCTTGGCCCAGCGCTTCCAAGACAGGTGGTGCCTCTCCCGCACGGCATTCGACGCACGCGATTCGGCGTCGTGTCCGTCAATTTCAAGGTGGCCTAATTCCATATTGGGAATGAGAATTCCTTTGTAAATGAAGGCTCCGCCGATGCCAGTGCCCAGAGTCGTCATGATGACGAGACCGTCCTGATTCTTTGCGGCACCATATCGAACTTCGGCAAGCCCGGCGGCATCCGCATCATTCACGAAGGAAATGGGTCGCCCGAGCCCGCGTTCGAAAAGCTTTTCGGCATGTAGGTTGAGCCACGCGTCTGAAATGTTCGCAGCGAGAAGAGTGTGTCCGTTTCGAATGATCGAGGGGAAGGCCACTCCGACGGGTTCGTTTCCGGTGGCACCCAAATCGTGCACGAGCTGTCTCGTGCACGAAAGAATATCTTTCGGTTCTCCACCGCGCGGAGTCGCTACCTTAAGCCGGTCCGAAACAAGCGTTCCTGTGCGCACATCAACGAGGGCCGCCTTAATTCCAGTCCCGCCGATGTCGACGCCAATGGCGAGATCCTGAGACATAGTTAGTCAATCTCTGAGCTTGTCAATATTCGAGCGCCGGTAGCAGTTGCCACAATAGTGTGCTCGAATTGCGCGGTGATTGATTTGTCGCGTGTCGTCACGGTCCAGCCGTCGCTCCACATGTCCCACTCGTACGTTCCCAACGTCAACATGGGTTCGATGGTGAACACCATTCCCTCTTCAATCACGTCGTTGTACTGGGGTGCTGAATCGTAGTGAGGGATGATGAGTCCCGAGTGAAAGCTTGTCCCCACCCCGTGACCAGTGAAGTCCCGAACGACGCCGTAGCCAAACCGCTTGGCATAAGACTCGATGGTTTTGCCAATCACATTGACCTCGCGTCCCGGCATTACGGCCTTGATTCCCCGAAGGAGTGCCTCGTGTGTGCGCTCAACCAAAAGCGTGACATCCTCGGCCGCGTTGCCAACGATGAATGTTCTATTCGTGTCGCCGTGCACACCACCAATGAACGCTGTGATGTCAACGTTGACGATGTCACCCTCGTCGAGGACCGTGTCGTCGGGAATGCCGTGGCAGATGACTTCATTTATCGAGGTGCACAGCGACTTTGGGTAGCCGCGGTATCCCAGCGTTGACGGGTACGCACCGGCACTGACGACGAAGTCGTGCCCGATGCGGTCTAACTCGTCGGTGGTCACGCCCGGGCGAATGGCATCGCGAACCGCGTCAAGTGCTTCTGACGCAATACGACCAGCAGTACGAATATGTTCGATTTGCTCAGCGGTGTAAACGTCCCCACCCACGTGTTTGGCGGGACTGGGCTTGCCCACGTACTCGGGGCGAGCGATCCCTGCAGGTACAACGCGGGTTGCAGTAATATTTCCGGGGAGGAGCAGACCGCTCGAATCCTTAGGCATAAACTCAATTTTATGTCGACTAACAAGGAGCAGAAGTATTGGTTCAACCTCACGACCGGTGAGGTTGAACAGGGATATCTCAGTCCGAGTGTCGACCGTGCCGGGCCTTACGATTCGCGAGAAGAAGCAGCTCGTGCAATGGAGGTCATTCGCGCTCGGTCAGCCCAGTGGCGTGAGGACGACGAGAGCGAATAGAGGTCACTCGAACGAGTGTTCACTCGTCGGGTACGCGCCCGATCGAACGTCGTCTCGAAATGCGTGAGCGGCTTGGCTCAGCGTTTGTGCCAATTGCGCGTATTGCTTGACAAAGCGTGGAACACGGGAGTCGGACATGCCAGCGAAGTCAGTCCACACCAGTAGTTGGCCATCACAATATGGCCCCGCTCCCACGCTGATGGTCGGGATGGTCAGCTGTTCAGTAATTGTTTTGGCGAGGTCAGCGGGCATCATTTCGAGCACGATCGCGAACGCGCCGGCCTCTTCGACGGCGTGCGCGTCGGCTAGTACCCGCTCAGCCTCTGCGCCACGACCTTGAACGATGTGTCCGCCGAGTCCGTGTTCGCTCTGTGGAGTGAAGCCCACGTGACCCATGACCGGAATTCCTGATTCTACGATTCGCGATATCTGCGCGGCGCTCCGCACACCGCCTTCAAGCTTGACGGCGTGTGCATGGGTTTCCTTCATAAATCGCATCGCGGTCCGCAAGGCCTGGTCTGGCCCTTCCTCGTATGAGCCGAAAGGCATGTCGGCAATAACGAGTGCTCGTTTGACGCTCGTTGCAACGGCGCGCGTAAGCGGAATCAACTCATCAACGGTGACTGGAATCGTGGAGTCGTAGCCGAGTACTACGTTCGCAGCGGAATCGCCGACCAAAAGAAAATCAATGTCAGCCTCATCGAATATGTGTGCCGTGAGCATGTCGTAGCTGGTGAGGCCGACGATCTTCACGCCCTCGAGTTTGGCCTGTTGGAAATGGCGCGTACGCACGCGCTTACGCGCGTTTGCATCCTGACTCATAGCTGAAGTCTAGGTTATCGAGAGCGCGCACGAGACGTCAGAGTGCCGAAGTGATGGGGAGGCGCCGGTCTCTGCCAAAGGCCATCTCGCTAATCTTCGGCCCGATCGCACCCTGCCTTCGCTTCCATTCTGAGCGTCGGATGAGGCCGATCACGCGTTCCACGGTGGCCCGATCAAAACCAAGCGCGAGAATCTCAGCCAACGACCGATTGTGCGTCACATAGGCGTCGACGATGGCGTCAAGAATTTCGTACGGTGGCAAGGTGTCTTGGTCAACTTGGCCCGGCCGAAGCTCCGCGGACGGAGGCTTCGAGATACTGTTTTCGGGAATTGGGGGAGTCTGTTTGAGACGAAGAGCCTCGGCATTGCGCCAACGCGCGAGTTGCCACACAAGTGTCTTGGGAACATCTTTGAGGGGCGCAAATCCACCCACCGAGTCGCCGTAAATGGTCGAATAGCCGACCGCAATTTCTGTCTTATTCCCGGTCGTCAACGCCAGGTGACCCTCAGCGTTTGAGAGGGACATCAGTATCACTCCACGCATGCGTGCTTGCAGGTTTTCGGCCGCAACATTCTCGAGATTGAGCTGGGATTCGACAGGCCCAACCATGTCTTCGATTGGTTCAACCCTCAAGTGCACGCCCAATCGGCCGGCCAAATCATGCGCGTCATCCTGCGAGTGGTCTGAACTGTACTTGCTGGGCATCGAAACGCCGAAAACGCGTTCCGGGCCAATCGCGTCGACGCTCAGGCTAGCGCAGACCGCGGAATCTATTCCACCCGATAGGCCGAGAACTACCGAGGGAAAGCGATTCTTATCAACATAATCGCGGAGTCCTAACACGAGTGCTTCCCACACATCCCGCAGTGCGTCTTGGTCGTCGTTCCGTACCGAAACCGAGAGAGGCGCCTTTGGGAGCGACAAAACAGCGTCTGTCTCGATCAGGGAGAGTGCACCAACTCGGCTACGAAGATACGGTTTAGCGTCTGACGCCTTCACATCGTGAATGAGCAAATCTTCAGCAAACCTTGTCGCGCGACTGGCGAGAGTGCCACTCGCCGTGACGATGAAGCTGTCGCCATCGAAGACAAGATCATCCTGACCGCCGACGAGGTTCACATAAGCGACTGGCGCATTGAGTTCCTGGGCCCGCCGCTGAACGAGTGGAATACGTACGTCATCTTTGTCGCGTTCGTAAGGCGATCCGTTGAGAACCAGCACGAGGCCTGGCTCGACCGGCGCCAACGCTTCAAGAGGACCGTGGTCGTGCCAAATGTCCTCGCAGATGACAAGACCCACATCCACACCCTTGACGTGGATAATCGCGACGGATGTGCCTGGCACAAAATTGCGGAACTCGTCAAACACCGAATAGTTCGGCAAATGATGCTTGTGATATTGACCCAGAACGCGCCCATGCTGAACGACAACGGCGCTGTTGTGGCTGATTGCGTGGGGATTGGTCGACGGCTCCGTCGAGTGTGCGGGAGTCGGTAAGCCGAGCACGACAACGATGTCTCCCAAACCGCGGTGTGCCAAGTCGGTGGCCAGTTCGTCGCGGTGTTGGCGTGCGTCAGCCAGAAAGTCCGGACGGCGTGCCAAATCTTCGATGGGGTATCCCGTGAGAGACATCTCGGGAAATACGACGAGATCAGCACCAGCTTCGTGTGCTCGAGCAACGTAGTCCGCAATAAGGGTTGCGTTATAAGAAAAATCACCCAAACGCGGATTGATCTGAGCGAGCGCAAGGCGAAGTACCGGCATATTCAGTAGCCTAGTAGCAGTACAGAGAGGCCCTCGTGATGGATAAGCAGCAGGATTTCGTTCTTCGCACAATTGAGGAACGCGGTATCAAATTTGTGCGGCTGTGGTTTACCGACGTCATTGGAACGCTCAAGTCGGTGGCCGTCGCGCCAGCAGAAATTGAGGGTGCCTTCGCCGAAGGCGTGGGCTTTGACGGCTCGGCCATTGAAGGGCTTACCCGCAGTTTTGAAGCTGACGTTCTTGCGCAGCCCGATCCCTCGACTTTCCAGATTCTTCCGTGGCGCGGCGAAATCGATCCAACGGCACGCATGTTCTGCGACATCACGACGCCCGATGGCAAGCCGGCAACCGCGGATCCTCGCAATGTTTTGAAGCGCACGCTGGCCAAGGCTGCCGATAAGGGCTTCACGTTCTACACGCATCCGGAAATCGAGTTTTACCTTCTCAAGGATGCAGATTGGGCCGGAGGGGGAGCACAGCCCATCGATACTGCAGGATACTTTGACAACGTGCCTGGTGGCACTGCTCACGACTTCCGCCGTCGTGCGGTTCGCATGCTAGAAGACCTCGGCATTTCGGTTGAATTTAGTCATCACGAAGCGGGTCCCGGTCAGAACGAGATCGACCTGCGGTACGCAGATGCATTGACGACAGCAGATAATGTCATGACCTTCCGCACCGTCATCAAAGAGGTCGCAATGGAGCAGGGCGTGTATGCAACATTTATGCCCAAGCCTTTTGCCGAGCATCCCGGATCGGGTATGCATACCCACCTTTCGCTATTCGAAGGTGACACCAACGCGTTCTTTGAGGCGGGTGCACAGTATCAGCTGAGCAAGATTGGACGTCAGTTCATCGCTGGGCTGCTTCACCACGCCCCCGAGATCACGGCAATCACAAACCAATACGTCAACTCGTACAAACGACTGTGGGGCGGGGATGAGGCACCGAGTTTTGTTACGTGGGGCCACAACAACCGTTCTGCCCTGATTCGCGTTCCTCTCTACAAGCCAGACAAGAGTCAGAGTTGCCGAATCGAATATCGCGCTATTGACTCGGCCGCCAATCCGTATCTTGCATATTCGCTACTTCTCGCCGCAGGACTTAAAGGTATCGAGGAGGGCTACGACCTTCCACCGGAAGCCCAGGACAACGTGTGGGAGCTCACCGAGACTGAGCGACGCGCCTTGGGCTATCGAGCACTCCCGTCAAGCTTGGATCACGCAATCTCAATCATGGAAGACAGCGAGCTCGTAGCCGAAACTTTGGGCGAAAAGACATTTGACTATGTTCTGCTCAATAAGCGACGCGAGTGGAGCGAGTATCGGGCACAGGTCACTCCCTACGAACTGGCTCACAACCTCGAAGCGCTTTAAGACTCGTGACCTCTGAAATCTCGCTCAGCCAAGCTGCGCGTGCAGGTTTCGTCGATCTGTCACTGGGACGCAGCCTCGTCAGCGATGTCGCGAAACTCCTCGGTTGCGACAGTACGCAACTTCTCGACCTCGTGGGTTCTGCTGCTGATGCGGATTTTGCTGCCAATGCGCTGCGCGAAATACTCGGGCGGTCGACGAGCGTCCTCGACGCAGTCCGGGCTGATTCAGAAGTCCTCGGCAGAGTGATTCGAGTGCTCGGCGCAAGCGAGGGCCTTGCAGATTTCCTCGTGCGCGATCCCGAAGCCATTATCGGTTTGCTTGAACCTGTGCCGTCAACGCGCGAACGCAGCTCCTACGTTCACATTCTTCAGTCCGCTGTCGGCGCGAGTGACGGTATTGCGTCTCTTGGCGCAGAAGATGGGCGCATCGCTCTTCGACGCGCTTATCGTCGCGAGGTTCTGCGTCTTGTCAGCTTTGACGTGGAGTTAGAAGATCCGCTCGCAGGTCTCGATGTCGTGGCGCACGCTTTGGCCGACTTGGCGGGGGCAGCGCTCGACGCATCTCTTGCGGTGGCCAAGCGTGATGTGCTCGATTCTGGAGTGTCTGACGAAGAACTGCGTGCACTCGATTTCGCCATCATTGGCATGGGGAAATGCGGGGCTCAGGAGCTCAATTATGTAAGTGACGTCGACGTTATCTTCGTTGCACAGAGCAGCAATCTAGAGGCGCTGGGGAGCGAGCGCGCCAATGCCGTCGCCACCAAAATTGCGCAGCTTGTCATGCGGGGTATCCACGAAGTCGGCACAGAGCCTGGGCTCTGGGAAGTTGACGCGAATCTCCGACCGGAAGGTAAGGCAGGAGCGCTCGTGCGCACGCTCGAGTCACACCTCGCCTACTACGAACGGTGGGCAAAAAACTGGGAGTTTCAAGCCCTCTTGAAGGCCCGGGCACTCGCTGGCTCAGCAGACCTCGGTGCGCAATACTGTCACGCAGTAGCCCAGTTTGTGTGGACGAGCGCTCAACGGGATGGCTTTGTCGATCAAGTGCAACGGATGCGTGAACGCGTAACCGACAACATTCCGAGTGACGATGTGGATTGGCAGATCAAGCTCGGCCCTGGCGGCCTTCGCGACATCGAGTTCACGGTGCAACTGTTGCAACTCGTCCACGGGCAAAGCGACGCCTCCCTCAGACTCCGTGGCACGATTGAATCTTTGTCTGCATTGCGCGACGGCGGTTATGTTGGCCGAACCGAGGCAGATGCTTTCGCAAACCACTACCGGTTCTTGCGTGTGTTGGAACACCGACTGCAATTGCGCAAGATGAGCCGCACACACCTCATGCCTCGCGATGACGAGGCCCAACGTATTCTTGCGCGCGCATCCAGATTCGGTCGCACGGGTGATGAACTTCTTGAGCGTTGGAATGCGGTCAAACTTGACGTTCGCGCTCTTCATCAGAAACTCTTTTATCGCCCGCTTCTCGCGGCCGTGGCAACGCTCAACGAGGAGGATCTTGCACTCTCGAGCGAACAGGCGCAGGCCCGTCTCGCTGCGATTGGATTCAAAGACACTCGTTCGTCATTGGCGCACATTTCCGCGCTCACATCAGGAGTCAGTCGTAGAGCCAGTATTCAACGTGCCCTGCTGCCGGTCATTTTGCAATGGTTGGCTGCCGGGGCTGACCCCGACTATGGTCTGCTTTCGTTCCGTCGTCTCTCTGAGGCACTCGGCGAAACGCACTGGTATCTGCGCATGTTGCGCGATGGAGTTGCCGCAGCTGAACGCCTTGCCGGGATTCTCAGCGGTTCACGCTACGTCACGGACTTGCTTGAACGTATTCCTGAGGCGGTGGCCTGGCTCGACGACGACGCACTTCTGGCGCCGCCGACGCACGTGGAGATGCAGGCCGAAGTCGCGGCGATTCTCGAGCGTCACGACGACGCGGATGCGGCCGTCTCCGCAGTTCGCATGATGCGTCGTCGTGAAGTGCTGCGCATGGCAATGGGTACGGTCGTCGGTGTAGGCACCATGGAACAGACCGGTCTCGGACTGACCGCAGTCACGCAGGCAGCGTTGAATGGCTTTCTCTGCGTCGCCCTTCGTTCCGTTCAGGACATTAAGTTCTCCATCATCGGGATGGGCCGTTTTGGTGGCGGGGAATTGAGCTTCGGGAGCGACGCAGATGTCATGTTTGTCTATCATTCGTCCCATGCCGATGCAGAGACTGCGCGCGACCAAGCAGAGTCGGTCGCAACGAAAATTCTCTCCTTCGCAGCGGATTCTCGGTTGGCATTCGACGTTGATTTGGATCTTCGTCCAGAAGGAAAGAACGGACCAAAGGTTCGTTCGCTCGAGTCTTATGCGACCTACTACGAGCGATGGTCAGAGGTGTGGGAGGCTCAAGCTCTGTTGCGTGCAGCGCCAATCGCCGGTGACGCTGCGCTTACCACGGACTTCTTTGCGGTCATAGACGCGTTGCGCTACTCCGCTGATAATGGCGAGGCAGATGCCCGCGAAATTCGTCGTATCAAGGCGCGCGTTGAGGCGGAACGATTACCCCAGGGCGCGGACCCACAGCGCCACTTGAAGTTGGGACGCGGATCGCTGAGCGATGTCGAGTGGACCGTGCAGCTTCTGCAGCTCTTGCACGGAGCCGCACATCCACAGTTGCGCACGCCGCGCACACTCGAGGCATTGACCGAGGCCGCATCGTTGAGCCTCATCACCACGGAGGACGCAAGTCGGTTGGCAGATGCTTGGATTCTCGCATCGCAATTACGTTCCGCTCTTGTTCTGTGGGGGAGCGGCGTTTCGGACGTGCTACCTCAAGACATCACTGACCTCGACGGTGTTGCTCGCCTATTGGGATATGCGCCCGGGAGCGCGTCTCTTCTCGAAGAGCGCTATTTGGGCGTCACGCGAAAGGCGCGATCTGTTTTTGAACGAGTCTTCTACGGCGACGCTGAGGCTCGACGCCGTACCAATTAACGACGAGAGGGTTCAGTCGCTGTGACCGAACCCTCTCGTGTTTCTTGTGTGTCTAGTGGTGCGAGTGCTCCAGAGCATGCTGGTGCTCACTCGGGCTGACCGGCGCTACGCGGTCTTCGAAGAAGAAGCGCGACCACGCGGCACGGTTGCGCATACCTGCAGTAATACGACCTCGGTCATTCGGGCGAAGCATGATTGGTGCGTTGTCATTGAACGACACCAGCTGCCAACGCTCATATTCAGACACTTGCTCGTGAACCTCGATGAATTCACCACCAGGAAGACGGACGATTCGTCCGGTTTCGTACCCGTGGAGCACGATGTCACGGTCCTTTTTCTGCAGAGCGAGTGCGATGCGCTTAGCAACGATGAACGCAAACATCGGTCCAAGAATGAGGAGGATCTGAAGTGTGTTGATGACACCCTCCATCGTGACTTTGAAGTGTGTCGCGATGATGTCGGAACTTGCAGCTGCCCACATGACGGCATAGAACGTGACGCCCGCTGCGCCGATTGCAGTGCGCACCGGAGCGTTGCGGGGCCGATCGAGAACGTGGTGTTCCCGCTTATCTCCAGTCACCCACGCTTCAAAGAAGGGATAGGCGAATACGAGGGCCAAGAACGCGAGCAGGATCAGGATGGGGACGAGGATATTCCACGACCAGGTGTATCCAAACCAGTATGTTTCCATGTGTGGTGGCATCAGACGCAGAGCGCCGTCAGCAAAGCCGATGTACCAGTCAGGCTGCGTTCCAGCAGATACCGGTGACGGGTCGTAGGGGCCGTAGTTCCAAATGGGGTTGATCGTCACCGTTGCGGCCATCAAGGCGACAACACCAAAGACGATGAAGAAGAATCCACCGGCTTTTGCGGCGTAAACCGGCAAAACGGGGAATCCAACAACATTCTCCTCGGTGCGACCCGGACCGGGATACTGCGTGTGCTTGTGAATGATCACGAACATGAGGTGAATCGCGATGAAGGCAATCACCATCAAGGGGAGCAGCAGGATGTGTGCCGTGTACAAACGACCAACGATGTCGTTACCGGGGAATTCGCCACCGAACAGTAGGAACGAAATCCAGGTACCAATCACTGGCACGCCGACGATCATTCCGTCGATGATGCGCAGACCGTTACCCGAGAGAAGGTCGTCGGGGAGTGAGTAGCCGGTGAAGCCCTCGGCCATTGCGAGCACAAAGAGTACGAATCCGACGGACCAGTTGAGCTCGCGCGGCTTACGGAACGCTCCAGTGAAGAACACGCGGAGCATGTGAAGGCCAATGGATGCCACGAAAAGCAACGCGGCCCAGTGGTGCACCTGGCGCATCAGCAGACCGCCACGGATGTCGAAGGAGATGTTCAAGGTGCTGTCCATGGCAGCCGACATCTCGATGCCCTTGAGCGGCACATACGAGCCGGCGTACTCAGTTGGCGTCATCGAAGCCTGGAAGAAGAACGTCAGGAATGTTCCCGACAGAAGGATGATGACGAAACTGTAGAGAGCGACTTCACCGAGGAGGAATGACCAATGGTCCGGAAAGATCTTGCGACCGAATTCCTTTACAGCGCCCGAGATGCTCGTTCGCTCGTCGAGGTAATTTGATGCTTTGGCGGTGATGCTCACTTGCTGCGCTCCCAGAAGCTTGGTCCGACAGGTTCAGTAAAGTCGCTTTGCGCACACAGGTAGCCCTCGTCATCGACGTAGATAGGCAATTGGGGGAGCGGGCGTGCCGCTGGTCCGAAGATGACAGCGGATTCGTTTGAGATATCAAACTGCGACTGGTGGCACGGGCACAGAAGGTGGTGCGTCTGCTGTTCGTATAGCGCTACGGGGCAACCCACGTGGGTGCAAATCTTGCTGTAAGCAACGATGCCTTGGTAGGACCACGCCTCACGCTCAGGGGAGGACCACTTGAGGTCTTCCGGCTTGAGGCGGACCAGCAGGACCGCGGCTTTAGCTTTTGCGTCAAGCTTTTCGTGTTCGGGCAGCGCTTCCAGACCTGCGGGAATGACTTGGAATGCCGAACCGATAGTCACATCTTGTGCCTTGATCGGGCGTCCGGTTGGGTCATGCGCCAGGCGTACGCCCTTCGCCCACACAGTGTGCTTCATGAGTGTGTTGGGATCTTCGTTCATGGGTGCCAGACCGCGGAACAGTGCGACCGCTGGAAGCGGAAACGCGATAAAGGCGCCAATCATGCTGTTGCGAATGAGAGTACGACGGCTGAAACCGGATTCAGCGTCGGCCTCTTGGAAAATCTCGACAGCGCGCGCACGAGTCTCGTCCGTTCCACGAACCGGGTGACGGTGGTCAACACCCTCGTGATCGGCCATAACAGCCTTGCCCCAGTGCACTGCAGCGATACCGATGGCAAGCAGCGCGAAAGCGATACCGAGACCGATGTAGAGGGTGTTGAGGCGAACACTGTGAACTGCATTCGCATCGGAGGTGATTGGAAAGTACATGTAAGCGAATACCGCGAAAACGCTTCCCAGAATGGACGCGTAGAAGAGCGAATACACGATTCGTTCGGCGCGCTTCATTCGCTTGGGGTCGATATCCGTGATGCGCGCACGGTGGGCCGGTAGTCCGGGGTTCTCGAACTGTTCTGGTGCTACGACAGCAGTTCCCAGCTCGATGGACGAGTCGACCGATGACGCAACGAGTGCATCCGAGGTCTTATCGTTCTTCGCCATGTTTCTCCTTGGTGAATGTGTAAATCGTGCTGAAACTAGTTGGATTTAGCCGTGATCCAGATGGTGAATCCGACGATCGCGCCGAGACCGAGAATCCAGAGGAACAGACCTTCGGACACGGGGCCGAGCGAGCTCAACTCAAGACCGCCAGCCGACGGGTGCGACTTGTTGTACTCGAGGTACGCGATGATGTTCTTCTTGTCTTCAGGTGTGAGGTTAAGGTCGTTGAAGACGGGCATGTTCTGAGGCCCGGTAAGCATCGCCTCGTAGACGTGTACAGCGGTCACGGTCTTCAGCTCAGGTGCGTACTTACCCTCGGTCAGCGCACCACCAGCGCCGGCCACGTTGTGGCACATAGCGCAGTTAATACGGAACAGTTCGCCACCCTCGGCCACGTTTCCGCCCTGTAGCTGTTCCTCGGTGGGGATTGCCGGTCCGGGTGCGAGGCTTGCAACGTACGCAGCAAGTGCTTTTACCTGCTCATCGGTAAACTCGACCGGCTTGACCGGCGCCTGAGCGGAGTTTGCAGCCATCGGCATGCGACCGGTTCCGACCTGGAAGTCGACTGCAGCGGCGCCCACACCGATTAGCGAGGGGCCATTTTTTGTGCCCTGAGCCTGCTGGCCGTGACAGGTTGCGCAGTTGGCAGCAAACAGCTTTGCGCCCTCTTCGATAACCGCGGGACTCGAAAGGTCCACTTCAGCGGACGCGGCGGTTGCGGTGAACGCGGCATAGACGCCACCAGTCAAGGCAAGGCCAACGGCCAGAATAGCTGCGCTCACGACAGGCTTGCGTCGCCCAGTTCGGGAGTGTGAAGACAACTTTTTGCTACTAAACACAGTCAGTTACCGATCGTTTGTTACTTGAGTACGTAGATGATGAGGAACAGTGCGATCCAGACCACGTCGACAAAGTGCCAGTAGTACGACACAACGATTGCACTCGTCGCTTCTTTGTGACCAAAGTGCTTGACGGCGTAGGCGCGACCAATCACGAACAAGAAGGCGATGAGTCCACCGGTTACGTGCAGACCGTGGAAGCCCGTGGTGATGTAGAAAGCAGTTCCGTATGCATCTCCGTTGAAGCGAATGCCTTCCATGACGAGGTTGGCGTATTCGAAGACCTGACCGGCGACGAAGATTGCTCCGAGTGCATAGGTCAGGTAGAACCACTCGATCATGCCCCACTTGGTGGGAGCCCACCCAGTGCGTCGCGCCTGCAAACGCTCAGCGGCGAAAACACCAAACTGCGCGGTGAACGAGGATGACACAAGAATTAGTGTGTTCGTTAATGCGTAAGGAAAATTGAGTTTTGCGGTCTGCTCGGCCCACAGTTCGGGGGACGCTGCACGCAGAGTGAAGTAAATAGCGAACAGACCGGCGAAGAACATGACCTCGCTACCGAGCCACACAATGGTTCCCACCGCAACAACGTTGGGGCGGGTTACCGTGACATGACCAGTCGAGGGCGATAGGGATGCAGTACTCACCCCTCCATTATGGCTCAAATGTGTGCCGTTCCGAGGTACGCACCACGCGTCTTTCCGCTCATGGGTACTGTTGGAACATGACTTCGACACTTTCGTGGCCAGAAATGCTGGAACGACTTCTCGCAGGTGGAAATCTCTCCGTCGCAGAAGCATCGTCAGCGATGAATCAGGTTATCTCTGGAGAAATATCCTCCGCACAACTCGCAGCGTTTTTGGTGGCATTGAGGGCGAAAGGCGAGTCAGTCGACGAGGTTTTGGGTTTTCGTGAGGCCGTGCTTGCTCAAGCCGTTCCACTGACGGTCGATCGCGATGCGGTCGACATCGTGGGAACCGGGGGAGACCACCACAAGACGGTCAACATCTCGAGCACGGCTGCCATAATTTGCGCTGCCGCCGGCGTGCCGGTTCTAAAGCATGGCAACCGTGCCGCATCCAGCTCGAGTGGATCGTCAGATGTCCTGGCAGAACTAGGTATTCCTCTCGATCAAACACCTGCAGACGTGCAACGTGTCTTTGCTGATCTCGGGATTGGCTTCGCTTTCGCCGCCGCGCACCATCCTGGCTTTCGACACGCAGGTCCTACACGCGTTGAGTTGGGAATCCCGACAGTTTTCAATATCCTCGGCCCGCTGTGCAATCCGGCACGCCCGAGGGCCGCAGCCCTCGGCGTGGCATCGCTCGAACGAGTCGGGCTGATTGTTGGAGTTTTGCAAAGCAGCGATGTTTCCGGCCTCGTTTTTCGCGGCGACGAAGGCCTCGATGAGCTCAGCACCTGCGGACACTCACGAATTTGGGAAATTTCGCGCGGACAAGTGTTTGAGCATGATTTCGACCCCCGCTCGGTAGGTATTCAACTCGCCACCCTGGACGACATTCGTGGTGGTAGCCCTGCTCAGAATGCGCAAACAATTCGTGATGTTCTGAGCGGGTCAACTGGCGCTGTTCGCGACGTCGTCTGCCTTAACGCGGCTGCTGGCCTCGTCTCCTTCGATTTGTTGTCTCACCCAGATCACTCACAGCGCCCCATCGTCGATCGCATTTCCGACGGGTTGACGTTGGCTTACGAGACCATCGATTCAGGTCGCGCTTTTGCCAAGCTGAATGCTTGGATTGCGGCTACGAATTAGTCGGTCCAGTCAAGACTTTTCGTCACGGCCTTGTGCCATTGCGCAATACGTTCCTCGCGTTCGGCTTCCGACATCGCCGGATCCCAACGCTTGCCTTCAGCCCGATGGGCATCGAGTTCGGTCTCGTTAGCCCATACTCCCGTTGCGAGTCCAGCACCGAAGGCGGCACCAAGCGCTGTTGTTTCGAGCGTGATCGGACTTGTTACCGGGATGCCCAAAATGTCGGCCTGAAACTGCATCAGTAAGTTATTCACAACCATTCCGCCGTCTACGCGCAGTTCGGTCAGCGTGGAGCCCAAGTCATTTTGACTTGCAGCAATGACGTCAAGCGTCTGGAAGGCTGTGGCTTCGAGAGCGGCTCGAGCGATGTGTGCCTTGGTAGCGAATCGCGTCAATCCGACAATGACGCCGCGCGCGTCGGGGCGCCAGTACGGCGCAAACAGTCCGCTAAAAGCGGGTACAAAGTAGACTCCGCCGTTGTCACTCACCGACCCCGCGAGATCCTCGATTTCAGGCGCTGACGAGATGATTCCAAGGTTGTCCCGCAACCATTGAATAAGCGAGCCGGATACTGCAACCGAGCCCTCAAGGGCATAGCACGCGGGCTCTCCATCACGCTGATAAGCAACCGTAGTGATGAGGCCATGACGCGAGCGTACGACGCTCGTTCCCGTGTTGGTCATCAAAAAGTTTCCCGTGCCATAGGTATTCTTCGTGGCACCCGGGCTGGTTGCACGCTGACCAAAGCTCGCTGCTTGCTGATCACCAAGAATGCACGCAATGGGGATCCCGTCAACGACACCACGCCCAGTGGCGAGTTGTCCGATTGATGAAACCACACGGGGCAAACTCTCGACAGGAACACCGAAGAGTTCGCACATCTCCGTTGACCACTCGAGTCTCTCGAGGTCAAACAACATCGTTCGCGAAGCATTGGTGACGTCGGTGATGTGGGCCCCGCCATCGATGCCACCGGAAAGATTCCATGTGAGCCAAGAATCAGGAGTGCCCAAAGCGAGGGTTCCGCGATGGAGTGCTGCGCGCACGTCGGATGAATTGTCTAGCAACCAACGCATTTTCGACGCGGAGAAATATGCGGTGACGGGGAGACCCGTAATCTGCGTGATCCGCGCTCGTTGGTTGTCTGAGAAGTATTCGTCAATCCATTCTTGTGTGCGCGTGTCTTGCCACACAATCGCCGGCGCCAAAGGCTTTCCGGTCGTCGTATCCCAGGCAATGGTCGTCTCTCGTTGTGTCGTGACGCCCACACCGCGCAGCAGCAGCGCCTCGCTACCGTCAATGTCTTTCAGGGCTTGAGAGATGACATGTTGCGTGTTCTTCCAGAGCTCTGTGGCGTCCTGCTCGACCCAACCGGGATGAGGAAAATGCTGGGTGGTTTCACGCTGTGCCCGAGCCCTCACCTTGCCATCCACATCGAAGACCATGGCGCGCGTGCTCGTCGTACCATTGTCGACGGCGAGAATGAGTTCTTGTGGCACGAACGCTAGCGTTGCATAGTTTTGCTCAGATTGTCAGTCAACGGCCGAGAAGCGCCAGACGCGATGAACAAGAGTCCCAATAGGCCGATGAACACCCAAAACATATTGAGCAGACCAATTGTCTGTGCGATGAAACCGAGCAGGGGAGGTGCCACGAGAAATGCTGAGTAGCCGAACGCGGTTACTACGGCGACCCGGCTGCTCGAGTTGGGACCATCGGCGGATGCCGAAATGATCACCGGGAACACGAGAGCGACGCCAAAACCCCAGAGTGCCGCCCCAACCCATGCGACCCAGGCCACAGGTGCGCCAAGGATGACGAGTAAAACGCCAATGAGACCAACAATGGCAAAGGAACGCAGTGTCGCGACGCGTCCGAACTTGTCGACCAATTTGCCGCCGGCAAGTCGGGCGACGGTCATTGCGCCGACTAGTACGGCGAACGTAATTGCAGCAATTTCACCAGGTATGCGGTAGTCGTCCACCATTGCTAGCGCCAACCAATCGTTGGCGCCACCTTCTGCGACTGAACCGCCAAAGATTGCGAGACCCAATAGGACCAGTCGTGGATTCTTCCAGTTGCGTCTGCGCTCACCAGCGGGAGTTGGCTCCGCCTGAGCGTGTTCGCCGCGCGTTTGACCAGTGCCACGCGGAATGTATCGATAACAGAAAACCAAGATGAGCAGAAACAGTACCGCGATGACAACATTTTGCAATGGCAGGGGGAAATGAGTTGAGATCGTGACGAATCCCATGAGCGCACCCGCGAGGGTTCCAAAACTGAATGAACCATGCAACTGGGGGAGTAGGGCGCGACCGGCACGCTTCTCCAACTCCGCACTTTCGACATTGACGCTCACATCCGCTAGCCCTGCTCCGATTCCGGAAACAAAATTGGAGATTCCGAGGAGAATGGGATTCCCGGTGACCAGTGCCCATGCTGCACCGATGCTGCCCAAGGCATAAAAAACGAATCCGGACCAGACACCGGCGCGCGTGCTCCAACGAGCAATGACGAGGGGCGCTGCCATAAGGCTGGACATCGCGCCCAGCGCGCCGACCAAGAAGAGTATGCCGAGAATAGCGGTGTTGACATGCACAAGCTCTCTCACTTCAGGGATGCGCACCACCCAGATGGCAGATTGGAATCCGAACGAGAAAAAGAAGATCGCCATCGCCACGGTGATGGCGCGATCCGTTGGGCGAAAGGCTGATTCTGTCACGGTGCGTCCAGTATTTCTTCGTGGTGCGCGATTTCACCCGGCGCGAGGCGCGTGTGTTTATTGGCGAATAGTCCCGCGAGCAGAATCCCTGCAGGAATCAAAAATGCGACAAAGAGTCCACTGGTCTGGCCGACGAAACCAACCGCAGGCGGCCCCAGGGTTCCCGCTACCGATCCGGTGCTGGCGAGATAGCCGACGCGCGAGGGGGCGAGTCTCTGGTCTGAACTCACCGCAGAAACACACAACGGGAATCCGACCGAGAGCCCAATGCCCCAGAGGAGTGCCCCCAAGTACGCGGTCTGCGTGAAATTTGATGCCGACACAAAGCTGATGCCTGCGACGGCGACGAGCGTGTAGATGAGCAGGGCGCGCGCGCGTCCCAACCTATCGACGACAAACCCACCAGTGAAACGTCCTGCGGTCATACCCGCGAAGTACAGGGTGAGGCCCACGCTCGCTGCAGCTTCACCAAAAGAACCGTTAGATGTCAGCGCCAACGGTATCCAGGTTGCCGCTACGGCTTCGCCGAGCACGAGACCAAAGATGATGAACATGACCATCAGTTGTCTACGCTCCCGGAGTACGCCACGGCGTTGACTGCGGGATGGCACTGTTGCGATTGCCTGCGTGTCCATGGTCGGGGTGATCCGTCTACCCGAGTCGCGGGGGATGTTGACGACGCCAGCACTCATCGCTAAGACGTAAATGCCGCACACCAAGGCGAAGGACCACGTCACGGGAATAGCCATGGCAATCAGAATTGCCCCGAGCGCAGAACCGATGAGAGTTCCAGCGGAGAATGCACCATGGATGCTCGGCAGAAGGCTCTTGGTCGACGCACGGTCGACAGACGCCCCTTCAAGATTCATGGCTATTCCACCGAATCCCGAACCCAGTCCAAGGGTGAATAGGCCGACCCCGACAACGATGACGCTTCCGCCGCTGGCCACTAGTCCGATGGCCATGAGGCTGACTACGACGAGTGCGAAAGCTGGAATCATCACAAATCGACTGCCGATTCGTGCGCTGAGAGAGCCACCGAGCGTTACCCCGAGAAAACCGCCAATACTTGACAGAAAACCGAGCAGACCCATTGCAGCAACGTCGACATGCAGCATTCCTGCGATCTCAGGGGAGCGAGTCCAGAACGTGGTCGACACAATTCCCTGCGCAGCGAAGACAACAAACACCGCCCAGTACCAGCGGCGGGAAGAAATGTGTCTTGCAGGTTTTCGTTGCATGTCTCATCGTCGAGCCTAGTACGCGTTGCGCGGGGGAGCCGGTTCACTCACGACTCACCAGTGTGCCTGCGACGCCAAGGTCTCATGCGCTGAGGTGCAAGCGCGCGTCGGTCTTTGCGCATTTGATTGAAGCTACAACGAGGAGGTTGTTATGGCACAAGACGAAGCGCCCAATCTGACGGAATCAAGTACGTGGAAGGCGATGGAGGACTTCTCCGAGGGGATCGACACAAACCGCCTGGCTCAGACCGATGCGTTAGCTGGTTCGCGACATGAAATCACACTCGATGACGGCCACCACTTGGCACTAGATTTTTCTGCGGCGCAAAACGTTTCGTGGGCAATGACGGGTCCGCATCTCTCTGGTGCTGGATCTGTCGTGTACGACGGTGTTGCCATTGCAGAGGGAGCATTCTGGGTTGACATCGCACCAGCTTTCACCCCGACGCAGTCACTGACGGTTGTATTTCATCCAACCCGTGGCTGGGCGCTTGTTGTTCACTCGGTCATTCAGGATGCCGATTTCACTACGGAAACAAGGGTCACGCAGACGTTTCATCCGGGTTTTGTGGGGGAGCAGTCGTCTTGCGTACGTCCTCATGAAACCCGGAACCTCATCGGCAAGCGCACTCTGTTTCGCTACTCCAGCAACCACCTTTACGAACACATCTATTTGAGCTCGAGACGATTTGTCTGGCACAACCTCGTGGGCGAACAGCGTGGCCACGCAGCGGCGGAATTGGCGTCAACATGGAAATTGGAAGATGGTGTCTACCTGTTCACCTGGCGCGAAGAAATCATTCCGGTCGGCACAGTATTTGTATTTGACTATGCGCGCGGTCGTTCCACAGGCAAGTTCATTGGGCTCTCCAGCAACAACGAGATCGCCAACGATCGTGGCGGTGCTGAAATTATCGAATTTGGCTACTCCAACTACGGGGAGTATCAAGAGCCCGTCTAGAAATCAGCTTACTGACATAATGTGCATTATCGGATAATGGGTATCTATCGCGCCGCTAAACTCAGGGCTTATGTCTGACCGTCACCTGCAGCACCATGAGAATGCACTGATTGCTCTTTTGAGCGCCTTGCCGCCTGGGCGTGTCGATAGTTCGTACGAAGCACTTCAGACCGCGCGCGCGGACGAGTCAGGATTTCGGTCGCCCACTGAACCACTGTGTGTCGTTTACGCACAAAACACCGATGAAGTCGCTTTGGTCTTGTCTATTGCTGACGAGTATCGCGTTTCCGTCGTGACGCGTGGCGCCGGTACCGGCCTCGCTGGAGGCGCCATGGCCGGCTTCGGTGAGATAGTTCTGTCACTCGAACGCATGAATCGAATTGTCCGAATTGATATTGACAATCAAGTCGCCCATGTTGAAGCCGGCGTCCTTAATGGCGCCTTTAACGCGGAGTTGCGCAAATTCGGTTTTTGGTTCGCCCCAGATCCAGCGTCTCGTGAGATCTCCACCGTCGGCGGAAATATTGCCACAAATGCAGGTGGTCTCATGTGCGCCAAGTACGGTGTGACGCGCGAGGCAGTGCTAGCCCTTACCGTCGTGCTCGCCAACGGCGATGTCATCACACCAGGCCGCACGACTTCCAAAGGCGTATCAGGGCTTGATGTCACCGGACTGTTCGTCGGATCGGAAGGGATTCTCGGCGTCATCACTGAGGCGTGGGTTCGCATCCTGCCGCTTCCCCACGGTCCCACCGAAACACTGTGCGCGTACTTCACAGACATCGAGGCCGCAGCACGTTGCGCGAGCGAGATTGGCGCTGCCCACTTACGACCTCTGCTCATGGAACTCATGGATTTTGACAGCCTGTCGGCGGTGCATGATTACCTCGGGTTGCCGATAGTTCCCGGAGGAGCTTCACTCCTGCTTGCACAATTTCAGGATGCCAATGCAGTCCCCGACAGCGCACTAGCGGAGCGTCTCATGACCGAAAACGGTGCATTCGATGTCTCTCGAGCGTCAGGCGACCGAGCTGAAGAGCTACTCGCAATTCGCCGCGCAGTTCACCCTGCGCTAGCCGCCCTTGGAACGACTCTCATCGAAGACGTGTGTGTGCCGCGCAGTCACCTCGCCACCATGTTCGCGCACATTGCAAGGATCTCCGCAAAATATGAGCTCCGCATCCCCACAGTGAGCCACGCCGGCGACGGCAACCTGCACCCGAATTTCATTTTCGAAGGAACCGACGTACCAGATAAGGTCTGGGACGCGGCACATGAGATCTTCACGGCTGCTCTTGAAGTGGGAGGCACGCTTACGGGAGAACATGGTGTCGGGCTGCTTAAGCGTAGGTGGCTCAAAGATGAGCTGGGCGCTCGCCAATACGATCTGCAGCGGAATATCAAACAAGTCTTCGACCCGCAGAATATTCTCAATCCCGGCAAAGTCTTCATGGACTAGTAGCAATGAGTCGCTAAATTGAGAGGAAACTGAGGGAATCTCAACGAAAGTGAATCAATGTCAAACTCCCCCACCCAGTCCTTCGTGTTCTACGGTGATGGCGCCGCACAAAATAAGTCGGTAGTCGCCGCTATCCGCACTGGTCTCGTCATTGGTGCTGTGCTTGCTGCCATTGTCGCCGTGCTTATCTTCAGCTGGCCAGGCGTATTACCGACTATCGCGGTGATTTTTGGAATCTACGTTCTCGTTCGCGGAATTATTCGTTTCACTGCGGGAATCTTTGCACCTGGTCTCACCGGCCCCGGCCGAACACTGAGCATCATTCTCGGCGTACTCCTCGTAGCCGCCTCGATCTTCATGCTTCGCAATCTCGACAGCACCATCGCAGTCATCGGACTGCTCATCGGCCTTGCCTGGATCATTGACGGCATTGCAACGGTTGTGGAGTCCTCCCGTGACCGTTCGCGCGGCGTAAGCCTTGTCGCCGGCATTATCAGCATTCTCGCTGGTGTGGTCTTTCTCTTCATTCCCTCAGACGGTGTGCTCTTCTTGACTTACTTCACGGGTGCAGTCTTTGCACTGTTAGCCATACTGCAGCTCGTCGGCGCCTTCATGGTTGGCCGCGCGCGTCGCTAACCGCAACTTAATAGCTGTAGGGCCCCTCATTGTGGCGGGCCCTACAGCTTTTTGCGATGCAAATATTCGCCGACGATAGTAGAGAGATTTGCTGGCGAGTGCGGTAGCGTCTGGTCCCGAAGTGCCTCGAGTGGGAACCAGCTGACGTCCTTGATTTCAACATGCTCGTAGTCGAGCCAGTTTTCGCGCGATATTTCAAAGCGCGTGGTTCGGTAAACAAAGAATTCGGCGTAGGTCGTTTGGGCGCCACCGTCAACAAGCTGTACCGAAGTGGACATGGTGTGTATCGGACCCTCGAGGTCGCTGACCATCAGTCCAGTCTCTTCGAAGAGCTCTCGCAGCGCCCCTTCGAGGTGCGTTTCATCGGGATCCACTCCCCCGCCTGGGGTGATCCAGCGCGTCGTCGGCTCTGCGAGCTTCTGCGTAGATGTGAGAAACAGAAGGATGCAGTCGCTCTCGTCGAGCAGAATGATGCGCGAGACGCGCCGATGACGGGTCGTCACTTACTCGGTTATGAAGTCCGAAGTATCGCCCACGAGCCGCGTGTTGTCGGCGGGAACTGGCTCGACGGCAGCGCGGGCAATTTCGCCCGCAAACTCTGACACGTTGTAGAGCTTTCCTGCACCTTCACGACGCGACTCAATCGCCCCGGGATTGGCTCGTTCGAGGAGCGTGGCAGTAATCGTGCCCTCAATCATGTCTCCGCTCACAACAACAAACTCAATAGCGTGTGATGAGAGTTCCGGAATCATGTCTCGCAGCGCGTCTTCGCCAGCGCGCTTCGATAGTGCCACCGGCACATACTCGTCCATGGTTGGAGTCGTACGGATAAAGTGCGCCTGGTGACTAGTAATGAAGACAACCCGCGCGCCTGGGTTCAAGTAATCAATTGCAGTGCGAAGCAGCGCGACTTGCGAATCGCGGTTGAGCCGCATCGCATAGTCTTCACCCATACCCGCTTCCATGCCGCCCGAAGCGTTCATGACCAGAATGTCGAGGCCGCCAAATGCCGCCTTAGCGTCATCGAACATGCGTTTGACATCGGCGGCGTCGGTCAGGTCGGCGCCGACCGCGATCGCCTGTCCTCCGTTTTCAACGATGGAGGACACGATCTTTTGCGCGCGTGCCTCCTTGTTGCGGTAATTGACGATGACACTCGCGCCTGCGGCGGCGAAATACTGAACGGTGTCAGCGCCTATACCGCGCGATGAGCCGGTAACCAGAGCGACCTTGCCGCTGAGGGAATGTGGCGTCAGAGGATTACTCACGAAGAATCTCATTTCACTATTGGTCGAGTGGAGTGATGCGTTCCAGACTAGCAATGGCAGTGGATGCGCGCTTTGTTAGTAGTCTCGTCGGTATGTCACAGTCCTTGTCATACCTGTCAGGACCGCTCCCCCACATACTTGCGCATCGTGGCCTCCATGACGACTCTCCGGAAAATTCCCTCCGCGCCTTTCGCAGCGCACTGGCGAAGGGTGCGTCGCATCTCGAAACGGATGTGCGGGCGACGCGTGACGGTGTCGCCGTACTCGTGCACGACCCGAGTGTCGGCATAGGTGGCACCCAGCGTGAGATTGCGACACTGACCTATCACGATCTCATCGAGGCCAGACCGGATCTTGAAATCGCTCGCCTCGCCGACGCCCTACAGGCGTTGCCCGAAGCGCGTTTCAATATCGATGTGAAAGATGTCACTGCTGTGAATGTAGTCGTTGAGACAATTCGACACGCTCGCGCCCAGGGGCGTGTACTTGTTGCCTCGTTTAACGAATCGACTCGCCAGAAACTGACTCGGCTGCTGCCCGAAACTCCAACAAGCGCCTCCCGCCGTATTGTGCTTCTGAGCTTGGTATGTCACGCCTTGAGATGGCGTCTCGGGTTTCGACGTGTAGTTCGTGGCATCAGTGCCGTTCAAATACCAGAGCGTTTTGGTCCCCTCCGTATCGTCACCACGTCGTATATACGCGCTTGCCATGATGCGCAGATACAGATCCATGTTTGGACGATTAATGACCCGGGCGATATGCGCCGACTGGCTGCGCTGGGTGTCGACGGCATTGTTTCGGATCGTTGTGATGTGGTGCGAGCAGTACTCGACGAATTAGCTGAATAAATGCTGATAATGCACATCGCGAGGGAAGTCAGACCCTGAGTTTCGTGTTTTGCTCAAGTGCAGACACTTCGAGAAGGGTTGTGACATGGAATCGATTCGTGGCCACAGTATTGGCAATCGCTCCCTAGGATTTGAGTTTTCGACCGAGTACGAACCGCGCTCGTCAGTCCAGTTCAGCTGCAGTCAGTGCGACAGTGCGTTTTCTATCGTCTTTGCTGCGGATGCTGAAATCCCAAGGAGTTGGCGGTGTGCAAAGTGCGGTGGCACCGGACTGCGACACGGTTTGTCCGCCGACTTCGCTCCTCCAGAAAACGACGAGCGTACGGTCGGAAAGTCTCCTTTTGAGATGCTCCTCGAACGTCGAAGTCGCGAGGAACTTGAAACTATTCTCGACGAACGATTGGCATATTTGCGCGCGCGCCGAGGCACCGACGAGTTCGACGCACAATAACCGCCAAGGCGAAAGCAAGCCCGAAGGCTGTCGCCGAAATATCAATACCAAGATTCGCGAAGCTCGCAGGTGGTGTGGTCCGAGCCAGCGGTATGTGACTCGATTGCACAACCCCTGCCACGAATTGCGGAGAACGCTGGATGAGATTTCCATCAGGTCCGATCAGTGCCGTGATGCCGACCGTCGAGACGTTCATCACATAGCGTCCAGTCTCGATGGCACGCGCTTGCGCAATTTCCAACTGTTGCGCACTCTCTGCGGTTTTACCAAAGTCGGCATTGTTAGTTTGGGCCACAATGACTTGGGCTCCGCGAGAGAGCATCTCTCGGGTCAGTTGGTCATCCACAATGTCGAAGCAGATCGAGACGCCCACCTGATGGTTGTCAACTGCGATGACATTCGGCCGATTGCCAAATGTGTAGTCTCGCGTGACCATGTCAACGAGATCAGGAACGAGAGCATGGAAAACGTCACGCGCCGGCATCCACTCTGCAAAAGGAACTGGGTGGGCCTTGTCGTACTGCGCGATGAGGTGTTTGTCGCGCCAGAGAAGCGACGAATTGTAGAAAACGTTGCCGTCGCCACTGGTTATGGTTCCGGTCAGTATCGAGGCCGCAAATCTATTTGACAAGTACGCCAGGCTACCGGCCGCGACGGAGTCACGTGTCGGGTCGATATCGGTGGCATTTTCTGGCCACACAATGAGAGAGACGGGATTCGTCACTTTGGCAAGTGTCGTCTCGACATGGGCCGCAAGATTGTCCCCGGGACGTACCTGATCGAACAAGCCAGATTTCGTGTTGCCCTGGACTCCAGCTATTGAAATTGTGCCTTGATAGTTTGTCGGGAACAGCGGGACGGCCGCACAAGCTACGAGCATAAGCGCCGGGATGATTAGCGTGCGTTTGGCTGCTTTGACTCGGCTGAACAAAACATAAGTGGCGGCAGTGCTCCACGCGATGACAAAGCTCAATCCGGCCGCGCCGATCCACGACAGGGCATGCACAATCGGGCTGTCGTACTGTGCCATTCCGAACCGCGCCCAAGAAAACCCACCCCAGGGCCACGAGGCTGCCAGCCACTCGTGGGCGACCCAAAGCCCTGCTATAGCAACTGGCACCAGTGTGTATACGAGAGTTGAGCCCCCCAACAGTTTGGCCGAGTAGGTCACTACAAGCGCAATCAAACCACAGGCGAGGGAAATGTAAAGCGCCTCGGTAATCGCCAATGCGGCCCACGGAACCGGTCCTAGGTAGACGGTAAGCCAATTGATCAGTGGTGCCCAAAAACTGAAGCCGTAGACCACGCCGAGCAGTGCGCCAGTCCAGAAATTTCGCTGGTCGAGTGACCACCAGAGCAAGAAGAGTGAGATGAAGGCGGCTGGCCAGAGGGAGAACGGAGCAAAGGCGGTTGCGCCGATGAGACCGGCGACAGCACTGATGACCATGGCGACACCCAATGGCAGGCTTCTCAGGCTACGGAGGCGGTTCACAGCTGTCCCGAATAGGTAACGACACCCCGACGGATCAAGTCGATAGCCTCTATGGCGATTGGGGCGAGGCCGCTCGCCGATCCGCCTATTTGGTCGAGAAGGTCAATGGTCTGCTTACACCAGCGAACGAAGTCTCCGACAGGCAAATCAGCATCGAAAAGTACATCGTCGAGTCGGGCTCCTCGAGCCCATGAAAACATGGCTTTGGCGAGACCGGGCGACAACTCGTCTGTCGGAGTGAGTCCGTGCTTGAGTTCGAGCGCAGTGATGAATTCCCACTCTTTCGTTGTGCTCGCGAGGGCATCTCGATATTTACCCGGAGGCAGATGGCGCGCAAGAATTTCACCTTCATCTCGGCGCGGTTGATAGACGAGCGTGCATACAAGCGCAGCGAGACTCGGAGCGTCCAAATCAATCCAAAGATTTCTACTCAGGCACTGCGCGACAAGCAGATCCCGGTCTCCGAACAGGCGACTGAGGATCAGACCTTGATCAGTCGGCGTGATGCTCGTGTCGTCACGTTTTGCGTACGTCAGCTCAGTCAAAACAGCGCAATGCTTGTCGAAGCTACGTGCAATGGCGCCCGTGCGCGCATTGATGTCCTTGAGCAAATTGTCGGTGTCTCGACGGAGGCGCCACCACCGCTCGGCCCATCGAGCGTGTTCTTCACGATCCGCACAGCTGTGGCACGCGTGACGTTGGAGTGATTTCCGAATCGAACTGATTGCTTGTGAGCGCTCGTTCGATTCCGCGTGTTGGCGTTCAGATTTTCGAACCGGGCTGCGCTCAATGTCGGAGAGCTGTCGGCGCAACCCAGCATATTCTGCAAAATCCCCCAAGTGACATTCCATGGATCCGGCGTATCCGATGAGGCTGACTTCCTGTGCTTTCGCTTTCTGCGCCAAGGAAACTACGGTTCGGTCTGCTTGAAACTGAGCAAAAGAAGACTGCAAAATTTGACGAACAGTGTCGACGTCGTACCGTTCTAGCAGATTGATTGTCATGTTGTAGGTCGGCTTGAAGCTCGAGTACATCGGATATGTACGCTTACTGGCAAGTGTCGCGACCACCTGGGGGTTGAGATTGTTGTTCCATTGGATGACCGAGTGGCCTTCTATATCGATGCCTCGTCGACCCGCTCGCCCAGTGAGCTGAGTGAATTCACCGGGACTCAGCTGCACGCGCGCCTCACCGTTGAACTTATCCAGTTTCTCGAGGACTACCGTGCGCGCTGGCATATTCACCCCGAGCGCCAGAGTCTCAGTAGCAAAAACGACTTTGATGAGTCGTTGCAAAAATAGTTCTTCAACAACTTCCTTGAAGAGCGGAAGTAGCCCGGCATGGTGCGCTGCCACTCCCCTCTCGAGCCCCGAGACCCAGACCTCGAAATCGAGGGCGTCGAGGTCTTCACGTGGCAGCTCTGCACAGCGTTCTTCGACATAGCGTCGAACGGTATCTCTGTCGTCACGCGAGATCAGGCGCACATCAGAATTCACCATCTGCCGGACGGCTTCATCGCAACCGACGCGACTGAATATGAAGAAGATTGCGGGTAGAAGGTTGCGTTCACTGAGTAGTTGCGTTGCTGTGGGACGCGAGGCGCGATTTTCGTGAAAGGAGCCAGACCTACCGAAGCCCTTACGTGAACGCGATCCTTGAGCCCGCGAGGAGGAAGACGTCCGTGTCAGTGTTAGCAGCTCACTATTGATGCGCGGAGCGCCCTGCTTCTGAAGCTCATCGAATAGTGGAACCAATTTACGGCCGAAAAGGACATGCTGATCGAGCGGCACAGGGCGATTTTCACTGACGATAACGTCTGTGGTACCACGGACGGTCTGTAACCAATCACCGAACTCCTCAGCGTTAGAAACCGTGGCACTGAGCGAGACGGTTTTCACGTGTCGCGGTAAGTGGATGAGGACTTCTTCCCAGACCGCACCGCGGAACTTGTCGGCCAAATAGTGGACTTCATCAAGAACGACGAACGCAAGATCGTCGAGTGTCGATGAGCGCGCGTAGATCATGTTGCGGAGAACTTCAGTCGTCATGATGACAATGGGTGCTTCACCGTTAATTGTGGTGTCGCCGGTGAGAATGCCGACGTTGTCGTAACCCCACACCGCAGCCAGTTCGTTGTACTTCTGATTGCTTAGCGCCTTGATGGGGGTGGTGTAGAAAATCTTGCCGGCAGAAGTCGTGCGAGCAAGGTGCACGGCGAACTCAGCGACGACTGTTTTTCCCGCTCCAGTCGGCGCAGCAACGAGAACACTGTTGCCAGCAGCAAGTGATTCACAGGCCGCTAACTGGAAATCGTCGAGATCAAACTCGCGAGCGCTCCGAAAGTCGACAACGATAGCTGACGACTTCGCACGGCTCCGCGACGCCGCATAGCGCCTGGAGGGGCTCTCGGAGTTCTGTGGCACCGTTATCGCATCAAGTCATCGAGTGGGACAGGTGTCGAGTCTTCTAAGAACTCCTGAGTTCTACGTCGCGTGGCGCGTTTATCGTGGAGCAATCCGATCGCGGCCGCGCCGAAGTACAGCAACACCATGGGGCCGGCGAGAAGGATCATTGAGAGCACATCTGCAGCTGGGGTTGCCATCGCGGTGAAAATGACGATGAGAAGAATTGCCCATCGCCAAGACTTGAGAATCGATTTGCCCGAGATGACCCCGGCGAAATTGAGTGCGACGAGAAAAACTGGCATAACGAAAGCGATGCCGATAACCACGACGAGTTTGAGTACGAAGTCAAAATAGGTCTTCGCCGTGATGATCGATGCAGAATCCGGCGGGGCAATACTCGTCATCACTTCAACCACGCGAGGGTAGACATACCACCCAACAAGCACGCCGGCGATGAATAGCGGCACCGCTGCGAAAAAGAAGCCAAAGACGTACTTCAATTCTTTGCGGGTCATTGCCGGCATGAAATAGGCGAAAAGCTGGTACAGCCAGACCGGACTAGCGAGTATCAGTCCGATTGTGAACGCAATTTGGATGCGCAAGTCGAACGCGCTAGCCACACTGTCGTAGTTAAGCGTGGCAATTCGATGCTGACTTCGAGCAATCTCCTCAATGGGCATCTTCATCAGGTTGAGCAGTGGTTCACCCAAGAACCATCCTGCAACAGTCGCTACGGCAATGGCGACAGCGATGATGTACAGCCGCTTACGCAATTCGACGAGGTGCGCACCAAGACTCATGCGTCCTTCGCGATTGCGAACCTTTTTGCCAGAACTGGCCACGCTATCTAGTGACTACTTTGTGGAGTCGTCTGTCTTCGACTCGGACTCGTCGGTTTTTGAATCGTCTTTCATCTGCTTCATCTCGCCACGGAAAATTCGCAACGACTGACCCAAACTCTTGGCGAGGCCAGGCAGCTTGGGTGCACCGAATAGCAGCAGTGCGACCAAGGCGATGACAAGAATCCACCAACCTTCGCGAAAAATTCCCATTGTGCTACCTCACTTAGTGCGATTCGAATAGAGCAATTCTAACCTGCTGTTGATGCCCAATTTGCTACTTCGTGGCGCAACGAGTTCGGTGAAATGACCGTGATTTTGCCTGGCTGTCGTGCGACGAGTGTTAGTGCGCTACTCACAGTGGCGAATCTAATCGAGACGATTACCTGATCATCCAAAATCTCGAGCACTTGAGGCCCGTAGCCTGCAATCTGTGGCATCACCCAGTGTGGCAACTTCACCGTGGCGATGATGTCACTGTCGGATTCAGCAAACAGGCTGTCAGCGACTTCAACAGCCACATGGTCTGGGCAACGTGGATCTTCCCTGAGGTTGGCGACGATGATCCGATCGCCACGAAAAGTACGCTGCGCGGATCGAAGATGGCACCACGCTCGCAAAAACCACGATTGCCCAATGTAGCCGACCTGCAATGGATCGATGGTTCTGGGCTGCAATTTTCCGTCAGGCCCCTGATACGTGATGTCCATTTGAAGGTCTTTTTCAATGGCAGTCACTGCACTCGAAATAGAGCTTGGCGCAATCACGGGGACAACGTTAACCGCCGCTTGATTAATTGACGATCCAGATTTGACTTTGTTGATAAGCGTGAGGAGCCGCGCGTGGGTTTCGCTAGCAGGTGCCGCGGCCGCAAGCATGGTGTTGAGGCTCGCTAGGACTGCAGCGGCCTCCAGTGCAGACAATTTTGGTGTTCCGTCGAGAACCACACTGTGGGTCAGAGAGATTTCTCCGGCGCCTTCGTCGTAAAGATCGAAGTCGATATCAAACATCTCACTGGCGTAAACATCGCCGTTCCGATCCGGCACCCCGGTCATGACGAGCAAATCGATGGCGTTCTTAACGTGTCGACGTTCAACACCAAAGTGCTTTGCAACGTCATCCACGCTGACGGGCGAATGCTCGCGCAAATAGGGCACAAGGGACAGCATCAGCGTTACGGTGTCTGACGCTTGATAACGCGGCTTAGACATTGAGGGCCCCATGATTGCTGGCGATCAGTCGCAATCGGCTCGCGAGAGCCTCGGCCAATTCGTCGTTGTCATGAATGGTGACGTGCGGACCGAACTCGCACAGCTCGTCAGCAAACACATTGAGGTCAGTGAACTGAACAGATACGGAGTCGTTGGCATCCGCCGCTCCGTAGCGAGCGACGAGCCGCGAGTAAGCATCCGTGTTTGGAGTCAGTTGGAGACGAGCCTGATTCTTGAGGGCCAGAACACGCAGCTCTGCAGCGAGTACGGCCGAATAGTCTTCCGCAGGAACCTCGAGGCGTCCTTTGATCACGACAGGCGTTGTGACGATTCGTGACAGAAGAAAAGTGCGAAAACCTTTGCGATCAAGATCGTACGAATAGACGTGCCACTGACCGAAGACGTCACTCAACGCAACGGGCACAACGGATCGTTTTGCCGGCTTCTCCTCCCCCGGTTTGAGGTAAAGAAACGAGCACTTGCACTGCTTGACGTAGGCATCATGCAGAGCGTCGAAGGCATCGTCTGTGCGCGACATGCTTGGCGCCACTCCGACTAGTCGATCATCAGTCGCAAATCCCAATGATCGCAGTTTCGTCAATGCCTTACGCGATTCCAAGTTCATTGAGCCGTCACGCCACGCTTGCGCAGCACTCCTGAGCAGGCTCATTTCCTCTTGCGAAAAGGTAACTCCCTCGGGAAAGTCATAGTCAGACTCGCGAATGAAATAGCGCGTGTTCTGATTGTCGTTGAGGGACTCGTTTTCATCGGTTGTCTGAATAGTGATGCCCAGTGCGGCGATATCGACCTTGTCACGCTCGAAATTGCGCAGTACTCCTGCATTCTTGACTTCAGCGAAGCGATCGAAGACTTCTTGATAGCCCGGAACAATCGAAAGTAGGTCGTCACGCTTGATTCCATGCGGATAGGCAATGAGCGTAAGAATCAGATTGAACTGTCGTTCTTCCTTGCCAATCGTGCTCATGTCATCCCCCCAGGTGACTGTGGTGGCTACTTGCTCGTTCCGAGGATATCAATCACGAATACGAGCGTTGAATTCGCGGGAATGGAACCGGCAGCTTGGTCTTTGTAGCCAAGGGCTGGCGGGATGACGGCCAAAACTTGAGAGCCCACTTTTTGGCCGACGAGTGCTTGCTTGAAGCCCTCCACAACATTGTCCACGTTGAATTCAGCGGGGGTTCCGCGCGACCAACTGGAGTCAAAAGGCGTGGTCGCGTTAGCCCACGTGACGCCGATGTAGTGCACCGTAACATTGGCATGCTCGGCCACAACTGCTCCATCACCCTTCTTGAGAAGAGCGACCTCGAGCTTCGACGGCGCGGTTGACTTAGGAACCGTGATACCGGGAACGCCCGCATCACTAAGAACGACGCGCGGCATGCCATCGACCGCAGGCTGCGGAGCGCCGTTGGCCTTGGAGAGGTTGGCGCTAACGATATCGACGACGGCAACGACTGTCGCAGACTTGGCGAGACCAAGGCTTGTCGCAAGAGTCTGATCATTGCCAATCACAGCAACAACTCGAGACCCCACCTTGTGGCAGATGAGTGCCTTGCTGAAGCCGCCGAGTTTGCTCACGTCGACGGGAATCGTCGGACGCGATTGGCCGTCATAAGCAGTCTGCTGAATGATTTGACCCGACGTCGCATCGTAAAGCTGGGCATCGATCGTGATGGACTCGCCAGCATTCACGGCCCGACCAGTCCCCTTGATCACGTCCAGTGACTGAGTGTCGGTAGCAGTCATTCCCTTGGTGAAATCAACCGTGGGTTTGGCACCAAATTGCCCGGAAACCTTAACCGCTGCAGTGTTCTTGCCAGACTTTGCCTGCATCTCACACGCAGCGGACTGCGGTGCAGATGAACATGCGGTGAGGCCAGCAATGGCAAGCGTTGCAATCGCAATTGCAGAGAGAAGTTTCACGAGATATCTCCACGACGGGTGAAAGGGAACCCTTAGAGCCTACGCGGTTCTTTCGGTCTCAAGGCTGAATGCTCGCTGAGCTGCAGGTGTGTCTGAACTGCTAGTCGTCTGCAGCAAGATCTGCGCTTCGCTGTGCGCTGCGAACCCGCTTTCGTAAGACTTTGTCACTGACGATGCGTTCGCCGAGCGCGCCCGGCGTCCACGCATCCACATCTGAGTCGTCGTAGTCAGACTTCGACGCGCGGCGCTTAAGTTCCGGTAGTCGTGCGCCTGGCGCAAGGCGTCGTGCACTCACGAGAAATCCGGTGTGACCGATCATGCGGTGGTCAGGGCGCACCGCGAGACCTTCGACGTGCCAGCTGCGCACCATTGTCTCGGATGAGGCGGGCTGCGTGAACAAACCACTGGCACGTATGGCCTCAACCGTGCGCGATAGCTGCGTGACAGTTGCGACATAGCAGACCAACACGCCACCGGGAGTCAGAACCTCTGCAACGGCATCGACGCACTCCCAGGGGGCGAGCATGTCAAGGATGACGCGATCAGCGGTCGCCTCTGGAACTACGGTGGGTAGAGACTCCACGAGGTCTCCAACCGTGACGGTCCAGGAATCGGGGGCGTAACCGAAATAGGTCTGCACGTTCGAGGACGCGATGTGAGCGAAGTCCTCGCGTCGTTCGAAGCTATACAGGTGTCCCGAAGGACCAATGGCACGCAGCAACCAGAGTGACAGCGCACCCGATCCGACACCGGCTTCGACGATGCGCGCGCCCGGATATGGGTCGAGCATGCCAAGAATCGCCTGTGCGTCTTTGGGGTAGATAATAGCTGCGCCACGTGGCATGCTCATCACGAAATCCGACAGCAGTGGTCGCAGCAATAGATGCTCCTGGCCTGCGTCGTTGGTGATGACAGAACCATCGGGCAGACCAATCATGTCGTCGTGGCGGAGCGGACCGCGATGGGTGTGAAATACTCCCCCGGCCTCGAGCGTGATTGTGTTTAGACGATTCTTTGGACCCGTGATTTGCACGCGATCGCCGACGCGAAGTGGGCCTGATTCGAAGCGCTGAGTCGTCATCACGAAGCCATTCCCGCAGAACGAGCAGCAACAATGTCGCTTAGACCATGTCCGGCGAGGGTGTCCCACAAAGCATGTGCCGGGGTTGATTCGATTGCGACGAGATGGCGAACGCCAATAACAAAGACTCCCGCACTCACAGCGCTCGCGATGCCAGAGGGCGAGTCTTCAAAAGCAAGACACTCGTCTCCCTGCAGGTTGAGCTCCTCCATCGCTTGAAGGTATGGAGCTGGATGGGGCTTCTGTTCATGAGCAATATCCCCCGAAATCACGCAAGAAAAATGAACCCCGGGAATGCTTTGGGCTACGAAGTGGGCAATCGGTGCGACAGACATGGTGACTAAGGCTTGTGGAATGCCCGCGTCGCTGACTTGTTGAAGAAGCTCAACCGCCCCCGGGCGCCACGGCACAGCGCGTTGCAAGGATTGCAGCACGCTGTCCGCCAGATAGTCGATGACTTCCGGGATAGAGAGTTGCACCCCCTTGTCAATGAGAGCTTGTGCAGTGACGGGCAATCCTTGGCCCACTTGCCAGAGACCATCTTCGTGTGTCCAAGTCGCGTTGTGTTCCTCGGCAAGGGCAATTTCTGCTGAAATCCAGTAGTCCTCGGAATCGACGATCGTGCCGTCGAGGTCCCAAAGGACTGCGGAGAGTTCAGGACTAGTAGTAGTGGACACAGGGAGCAAGTTTATCCGGGAAGAGCGCTTAGGCTGGACAGTGACCTACCCAGGGAGAACGACATGCCTGCGCTCGCAGCGTTTGAAGGACGCATCCTTGTGTGTGCATTCGAAGGTTGGAACGACGCTGGCGAGGCTGCATCAACTGCCGTTCGCACGTTACGTGATCAGCTCGATGTTGCACCGCTCGCGGTGTTCGATTCTGAAGAAATCTTCGACTATCAACTCGTGCGCCCACAGATCGAACTCACGGACACGGGCGACCGCCGCATCGCTTGGCCCACCATCACTTTGTTTTGCCCTCAGGTGCCTCACGTGCGTGCTGCGTCAATCGCTACTGACGCACAACTCGCGGTTTCAGGACAAAACGCGAGCAGTGTCTATTTATTGACGGGTCCCGAGCCCACACGCAACTGGAAAACTTTTACCGATGAGGTGGTCGACCTCTGTCTCGCCGCCGACATCCAAGCGGTCGTGTTTCTCGGGGCGCTGCTTGCAGACGCTCCACACACTCGTCCCATCGCGATTTTTACATCCAGTGAAAACGCTGAAGTACGTTCCGCCATGGAGATCGAGCGCTCTACCTATGAGGGGCCGACTGGAATTCTCGCAGTTCTGGCGGCCGCTTGCGAAACGGCCGGCATGGTTACCGTATCGCTCTGGGCCTCCGTTCCCCACTACGTACACCACACCCCTTCGCCCAAGGCAACACTGGCTCTGCTCGACAGTGTCGAGGAGCTGATCGATGTGACGATTCCGCGCGGTGAACTCGTTACCCAGAGTCATGAGTGGGAACGTCAGATCGATGCAATGGCCCGCAACGACGACGAGATGGCTAGCTACATTTCCGCACTCGAGGAGGCCCGGGATGAGACGACAGGGCAGCCAATCAGCGGCGAGGCTCTCGCTCGAGAATTTGAAGACTTTTTGCGGAATCGCGAAGACTCCCCCAACGATGATTCCGCGGAGGAGCACGGCGGGGCCTAAGTCGTGAAGAATTTCGGTGCCATGATTTCGTGATAGTGTCGTTGACGGTGCAATGCATCGCCTCCAGCGCGGGTGGCGGAATAGGCAGACGCGCTAGCTTGAGGTGCTAGTGCCCGTATAGGGCGTGGGGGTTCAAGTCCCCCCTCGCGCACAGATGAACCCCGATCAATGTCGGGGTTCTTTTGTTTAGACCCACTTGCCTATTGGTACGCTCAAATAATGCCGAGGTCGCCACGCACAAGCAAGCGCGACCGCCTGGAACGGCAACTGAGTCTGCTCGAAGAATCACGCGCAAACAGAACTCAGGTTTCCGACCAACTGCTCCTTGCCGAAGGTCTTTCTTCGGAACTTGTGGCAGAGCGCATCACGCTTAGGTTGGCGAACACGACTGTAGACACCTCGAGCAGATCGCTACTGAGCATTCTGCGATCGAATGTGTTCACACTCTTCAATGCCGTAGTTGGAGGATGCTTCCTACTTCTCTTAGTACTAGGCCACTGGAAGGACGCGCTCTTCGGCTTTGCCGTCATTGCGAACATGCTCATCGGCATCATCCAGGAGTACACCTCGAAACGAACTTTAGACAAAATCGCCATAGTGAATCAAGCTCGTGCCACCGTGTTGCGAAACGGCAGCGAATGTGATGTTCCGGTTTCGTCTATCGTGCTCGATGACGCTCTGATTTTGCGTGCGGGTGATCAAGTTCCTGCGGATGCAATAGTTCTCTCGGCGGTTGAACTAGAAGCGGATGAGTCGCTATTGACTGGCGAAGTTGATCCCATCTCAAAACTGCCTCACGACGCCCTGCTCTCCGGCTCCTCGATCGTCGCGGGTTCAGCTGTTGCACGGGCCGATCGTGTCGGAATTGAGTCATATTCGAACATCGTGACTCGGGAGGCGCGAAGGTTTTCCCTCGTGCGGTCCGAGCTTCGAAATGCTCTCTCTCGCGTCGTCCGGTGGATATCGTGGGCGCTAATTCCTCTTGTCGTGATAGCGCTGAACGGGCAGATGCAAGCGGTCGGAGGTTGGACCGTCGCTTTTGCTAATGGACTTTGGCGTGATGCTGCAATTTCTGCCATCGCATCGATTATCAGCATGATCCCACAAGGACTAGTTCTTATCACCAGCATCTCTTTTGCGCTGGCGGCTGTTGGGCTCGCCCGCAAACGCGTCCTCGTGCAAGAGTTGCCCGCAGTTGAGGGCCTCGCGCGCGTCGATGTTGTTTGCTTTGACAAGACGGGGACCCTCACCGAGGGCGAAATTTCGTTTAGCGATCTGCACCTCACTGATAGCGTGCAGTATGAACCTGGCGTTTCAACTGTTCTAGGCCTGTTCGCGACGACACCGGACGCGAATGCCACCGCTCGAGCGCTGCAGTCAACATTCGGCGACGCCACGACCGGGATTGCCCCGACCGCAACCATCGCATTCAATTCCACTCGAAAGTGGAGTGCGATCCAGTGGGACAGCAGGTGGTGGATTCTTGGTGCTCCAGAAATGGTTCTCGAGAATCGCTCTATCGACAACAAATCAACCGAGACCATTGAACGCGCAGCCCGAGCAGGTATGCGTGTCTTGGTTCTTGCCGCAACCGAATCCAGTCTCGACCTTCACGAACCTGTTTTGGATGACTCGGTTGTTCTACACGCGGTAATCACGCTCAGCGAAAACGTGCGCCACGATGCCCCCGAAACGATCCGATTCTTCATGGAGCAAGGAATATCGCTCAAAGTGATTTCCGGTGACAACGCTCAAACCGTGGGCGCGATCGCCGCGCGTGCTGGCATTCCCGGAGCCGATAAGCCCTTCGACGCACGATCACTTCCTTCCACTGAACCTGAACTGTCACATGTGCTCGAGGCGCACTCTGTTTTCGGCCGAGTGACACCCGAGCAGAAGAAGGCCATCGTGTTGACCCTGCAGGCACGGGGTCATGTCGTAGCCATGACCGGCGACGGCGTCAACGACGCGTTAGCGCTGAAGGTCGCGGATCTTGGCGTCTCCATGGGTAACGGTTCGGCGGCGACCAAGGCGGTCGCGCGGCTCGTACTGCTCGACAACCAGTTCGGAAGGCTTCCACAAGTCGTTGCTGAGGGGCGACGCGTCATTGCCAACGTTGAACGGGTCTCACGTCTGTTCTTAACTAAGACGACATGGGCGATGCTCCTCGCCGTCATTTTTGGCCTACTGCTCTGGCCCTTCCCCTTTCTGCCACGACAACTGTCTGGTATCGACGGATACACGATAGGTATCGCTTCGTTTCTTCTTGCGCTTCTGCCCAACACGCGCCGTTACATGCCAGGATTCCTCCGTCGCAGCTTAAGATTTTGCATCCCTAGCGGACTGGTCATCGGTACTGCAGTAGTAGGCCTCACGGCGGTGTTGCGATTTCAGACTGTGGGTGTGGGGCAGATGCAAACGTCCGTTTCCCTACTGCTGTCGCTCACGGGACTCTGGATCTTGATCACGCTATCCCGACCATTTTCGCCAACAAAGTTCGCAATCGTCGCAGCGATGTATGCACTGTTCGCGCTGATGTTCTGCGTACCCCTCGCTCGCGACTTCTTTGGCCTGACTCTTCTCAGTTGGTCAGAACTGTCCATCGTCGCCGCCTTTGCGATTGTTTCGATGAGCCTGCTCGAACTCGTCAACGCGCTCGTCACACGCAGGATGCGACGAGATCAGCTAGTGAGTGGTGGCTAGGTCTTCAGCTTCACTGGCCAGGGACTTTTTCCACTCAACGAGCTTGCGCACCTCCGGGCTTCGATCTCTCTCGAGGACAACCATGACATCCGCTGGCACGAAAAAGTTGACGGCAACCCAGCACCGCACTTGATCTGAGTGATCGTTTGCCATGAATCGGAGAATGTCGCATGGGGTCGACTCATTCCTGGCGACACAAATTCGAACACTCTCGGACCGGTCGCGAGCAAGTTTCCATCTCTGCTCGAGAGGCAAGTGCAAGCTGAGTGCAGCGCTTTCGCGAATCTTGTGATTCCTATCCTTCGACATGTTCACGAGGCGCGCGATTTTGCTATCAGTGATTTCTGGCGAAAGAAATTGAGCGATTGCCGTATTGGCAAGCTGTCGGTCATTCTTCAAGCGATCGAGCTGAGCGACCTGCGCGGGGCTGTTAAAACGAATGCACGACATATAGGTATTAAAGCTCGGCCACAGGATTCCGGTGGCATTGGGATGCGAGTGTCTCGCTCACCGTTTGAGAGTGTAAAGAGCGACTGCAGAAGCCGCTGCAACATTGAGGGAATCGACACCGAAATGCATAGGGATTGTGACAACGGTATCGGCAGCGTTCACGGCAGCGGCACTGAGGCCATCCCCCTCCGTACCGAAAACCAGGGCGAGTTTCTGGGGACGATTGTGCGCAAACTCATCGAGCGTTAGCGCCTGCTCAGATAAGGCAAGTGCTGCGATATGGAAACCCAAGGCATGCAAATCATCGCGCGTCTGCGCCCAGCCTGCAGTGCGTGTCCACGGCACCTGGAGCACCGTGCCCATCGAAACCCTGACGGAGCGTCGATAGAGCGGGTCGGCACATGACGGGGTGACTAACACTGCGTCTGCCCCTAGAGCGGCTACGGACCGGAAGATGGCACCGACATTGGTGTGATCCACAATGTCCTCAAGGATTACAATCGTCGATGCGTCCCGAAGCAAATCGCGAAAATCGCTGAGGGTAGGTCGCTGCATGGCGGCCAGCGCTCCACGGTGAACGTGATAGCCGGTGATCTGTTCCAAAATTTCGGACTCAGCCACGAAAATGGGGACGTCCTCGTAAGCATTGAGCAGATCCAAACACGAATCCAACCAATCCGGAGGGCACAAGACAGATCGTGGCCGGTGACCGGCATCGAGTGCACGACGAATGACCTTGCGCGACTCGGCGATGTAAAGCCCTTCTTCAGGCTCCCGCACCTTACGAAGCTCAACGTCCGTAAGCGCAGAAAAGTCGCTGAGGCGCTGATCTAGTGCGTCATTGACGCGGTGCACGACTGGCATAACTTACGTTGCTCATTTCACGAAACACAATAGAAACCTTGGCGAGCTAGTCTGACAACATGCTTCGCGGTCGGAGTGCTCAGCCTATCCTTGATGACGCCTCGGGGGCTGCTGAAGTGTTGCGCGGAGCTCGAATCGCCGTGATTACCGGCGCAGGCATCAGCACCGATTCCGGCATTCCCGACTACCGTGGCTCCGCTGCCGTGCCTCAAAGCCGTATCGATTTTCAGGCGTTTGCTACGCAACACGAGGTGCGACAACGATATTGGCTACGTGGACATTTGGGTTTGCGTCGATTTTCCCTCGCTGAACCTAATGCTGGCCACCTCGCTCTCGTGGCGATGGAACAGAACGGCCTGCTTTCCGGAGTGGTTACGCAAAACGTCGATGGTCTGCATCGCAAAGCTGGTTCATCCCGCGTCGTTGAGTTGCATGGCAACATTTCCAGACTGGTATGCCTGTCCTGCGCACAAAGCTTCAGTCGACTACGTTTTGACGAAAGCTTCGCGGAGATGAATCCCTGGATTGACGAGCCCCTTCGTGCGCGTTCCGGCGCACTGACCGAGGAAGAGTTCTACACACCTGAACTCACGCGCAATGTGCGCGTGCCTAGCTGTACGGTTTGTTCGGGCGTGCTCAAGCCGGACGTTGTCTTTTTCGGTGAATTTGTGCCAGGTGCCATTTTTGGCCACGCACAGGATGTGATCACTCAGGCAGATTCTCTGCTCGTCGTCGGAAGCAGTCTGGTCGTGAATTCGGCTGTTCGTCTCGTTGAATTGGCGCGAAAACGCCGTATGCCCATCGTCATCGTCAATCGAGGTGAAACACGCTCGGATCGCTGGGCAACTGTACGAGTGGAGGGCGGCTCAACTGAGGTGCTGACGTCGCTTGCACGAACCCTAGGGGCGACCGACATCCATCAGGACATCGAGTAGTTTTCGGGCTGCAGAAGACCACGTGAATTGTGCAGCTTGTCGCAATCCCGCGGAGCTCCTTTCAGAACGCCGTCTCGCGTCCAAGGACCTAACCGCGGAGACAAATGTTTCGGAGTCATGCGGATCGACGTAGATCGGCGCTTCTCCCCCGACTTCAACAAAACTCGGAATATCACTGCAAATCACCGGCGTCCCCATCGCCATCGCCTCGAGAACAGGGATGCCGAACCCTTCATCGAGGGATGCTGAGACGAGGGCGTGCGCGCCGGCGAGCAACTGGCGATAACGCTCGTCACTGACGCCATCAAGAAAGCGAACATGACCAGTCGTAATGAGCTTCTCTAGATTGTGTCGATCATGTGGGTCAATCTTGCTCAGCAGGAGCAACGTATATTCGGGTAGACGATTGGCCACCTCGATGAGCGTTGGCACATTCTTGTATGGCAAAAAGGATCCCATGTACACGAGCGTCATGTCCGGAGTGCTGTTCCTTGCGACCGTCAAGGCAGAATCGCGGTCAACGAGGTCCATGCCGTTGTAAACAACGTCGACCTGGTGACGTGTCAAGCGCTTGCCTTCAATGAGTCGCTTGGTCGCCTGCGACACGGTAACAACCCTGTCCGCATGATTCAGCAAGTAGCGCTGCGGCCACCAACTGAGATGGAAAAGGCGCCACCCGAATCGCACGAGGAAACCGAATTGTCGCGGGGGCATTCGATGTGCGTAGTAGATCAAGTCGTGAACAGTCAGCACAAGCTTGAATTTTCGCCCTCGCGACCCCATCGTCTGCATCGGGCTGAATACGACATCAAAACCATGTCGGTTGAGCGCGCGTGCGATACCGCGCTCCCCCACGCTCGTCGGGCTGGATGCGAAAATGTGCCTCGCCCCCCGGGGAAGGTGCTCAAGCTGCCGCTCATCACAAACAATGAAGGTTACGCGCGCGCGCGAGCCGTCGCGCGTGAGCTGTTCAAGTTCCGACCCGATGCGCGCACTAAATCGAGAGATTCCGTCGTGATGGTCGACCCTGATGTAGCGCGCATCAAAACCGATATGGAGTTCAGTCTTCACTGGGGGTTCTTGCCGATGTAATCACGGATTCGTTCTGCTGCCCATCCGTAGGCTTCGTAGTGCACGAGGTGCCCAACATCACTGACGACCTCAATTTGAGCCTGAGGTAGAGTCGATGCGAATTCAAGCTGTGTCGCGATATCAGTGATGTCATCGCGGTCTGCTACCAGCAAGAGGAGAGGCCTATTGAGTCCCGCGCGGAACATGCTCACGTCATTCTCAACACTCGTACGGAACGCTTGCATGACGGATTTACGCGATTGAAAATTGCTGAAATAGCGATCATGCTGATCATGGATCCAGGCTCGCAGTGCTTTGTTGGATGTTTTCGCCATGGTGATGCTCATGATGCGCACAATCGCACGGTTTTTCAGCAATGCCAAACCTAGTTTTTCGGGCAGTGAAGCGCCAAGCCAATAGTAGAAAATGGCTAAACGCGTCATGAGACCGCGCGGACCACGCAGGGCATTCTTCGCGATCGGATTGATGAGGACAACCTGCTGCGGGTTGAGCCCCGAAGCGAGTGCCGCAGAGACCACGATCGACCCAAACGAGTGTCCAATGACGACCGCATGTGTAGATCTGGTTGATGCGGCAACAAAGTCGATGAGCCACTGTGCGTATGCATCAATGGTGGCTTGCCCATTAAAATCCTCGGTCTCGCCAAATCCAGGAACATCCGGGATGACGCAATAAAAGTCGTCCGCCAGCTCCGCTGCAAACGAAAGAAGCCCGTGATGATCGCCCCTGAATCCATGAACAAAGACCAAAGTAGCAGCATGTGTCGGTGACCCATAGGTCCAATAGCGAGTTCGAACTCCAGCTGCGACAACCGTAGACACATGCTCTTCGTGCAGCCGGAGCTGCTCATCGAACGGTGCAGAAATTGACGCCACCTCTTGATTTTATGCCTGCGCACGCGGGAGTGACGGACCGGACTGTCGCAACCGTGCCATATATTGAAGGCGTGAGCACTAATAGCGAAAATACGTTGCCCGAGTGGGCTCAGGAACTCATCGTGTTTGATACGGAAACAACAGGCATTGCTCACGAAACAACCCGCATTGTGACTGCGAATGTCAGTCGCATCGATGCCAGCGGTGACGTGATTGAGACACGCGACTGGCTCATCAATCCCGGTATCGAGATACCTGCGCAGGCGACTGCTGTTCACGGGGTAACCACTGAGCAGGCACGTGCGCATGGGTCGGATGCACCCACCAGCATCGCAGACATCATCGAGACGCTGCGGGCGTACTTGGACACGGGAATCCCGGTAGTCGCTTACAACGCCGCATACGACTTCACAATCCTGGACCGTGAGGCCAAACGATACGGCGTCGAACCACTGCTCGACCCTGCACCAATCGTGGATCCACTGATCCTGGACAAGAAGGTCGACCGCTATCGCAAGGGGAAGCGTTCGCTCGAGGTCAATTCCGAACACTACGGAGTAACTCTGACAGATGCACACACCGCGGCGGCCGATGCGATTGCTGCGGGACGTGTCGCGCAGGCCATCGCACTAAAGTTTTCGACCGAATTGAACATGTCAGCAATGGACTTGCACAACAACCAAGTTCTCTGGGCCGCCGAACAGGCAGCCAGCTTTGCCGAATTCCTGCGTCGCCAGGGCAAGCAACCCTATCCCGGCGACGGGCTGTGGCCAGTACGCTGACCCTTCACCTTAAACGAAAATGCCCCTCGGTTGAGGGGCATTTTCAGTCCAAGAACTACTTGGAGAAGGCCTTGAAGCGCTGGTTGAACTTTTCGACACGACCGGCCGAGTCCATGATGCGCTGCTTGCCCGTGTAGAACGGGTGCGACTCGTTCGAGATTTCGACGTCAACGAGCGGGTACTCGTTGCCGTCTTCCCACTTGACAGTCTTGGAACTAGTCACGGTCGAACGGGTCAAAAAAGAGGTGCCCGAGGCGAGGTCGTGAAAAACGACGGGAGCGTAAGTCGGGTGAATGTCAGCCTTCATGATTTTCCTTGTGTAGAACGCCTTCGCGGCGAAGTCAATAAATGAGTCTATCAGACGTTAAAGCGTGCTTGCGCCGTGAAGCGACCATGAGCCTGTGTTACTGCGATGTCGAGAGCATACGCCTCGGAGAGATTCGCCGACGTGAGCGTCTCAGCAATGTTTCCGGCGGCAACGACGCGCCCCCGCGACAGCACGAGTGCGTGCGTGAATCCAACGGGAATCTCTTCGACGTGGTGAGTAACCATTACCACTGCCGGCGCATCCTTGCTGTGTGCAACGTTGGCGAGAATCAGCAGGAGCTCTTCTCGGGCCCCAAGGTCTAAGCCAGCAGTCGGCTCGTCAAGCAACAAGAGCTCAGGGTCCGTCATGATGGCACGAGCCAATTGCACTCGCTTGATCTCACCTTCGCTAAGCGACGCAATGCTCCTGTCGGCTTGGCCTTCAAGTCCCCACTCGCGCAAAACGCGGTTAGCTCTACGCACGTCGAGCTCATCAATCTCGAGATCGCCAGGGGTTGAAATTGCGTATGCGGCAGTAACGACTGCGGACCGAACGGTGTCAGTTGTCGGGATGCGCTTAGCCATACCGGCAGAAGCGATGCCTACTCGTGGACGGATCCAATCAGCACTTTCACGCTGCGTGTCGTCACCCAAAACAACCACAGAGCCAGACGTTGGCGTTTCCCAATCTGCTACGAGTTCAAGGAGTGTCGTTTTGCCTGCCCCGTTGGGCCCGATAACCACCCAACGCTCTCCAGACCCGACCGACCACGAGACGTTCGTCAAGATTTCGGTGCTGTCTCGGATCACCGAAACGGCATTGAGCGTTATTACAGCAGACATAGTTCCAATGCTAGTGAACGATTACCGAGACAGAACACGTTCGTACACTGCTCTCGTTTGAGCAGCTATAGAGTTCCAATCGAAGTGATCAACCGCGCGTTGGCGGGCTCGAATTCCCATTGAGCGAGCACGTTCAGGATCGGCAACCGCTTCGATAAGAGCAGCGGAAAGGTCCGCTACGAACACAGCTTCGTCGATGGGCATTCCCGTGCCGTCAGACACCTGCTCTATCGGAACCAACCACCCCGTTTCACCGTGCACAACAACCTCGGGGATTCCACCAGTGGCAGTGCCTACGACAGGAATTCCACAGGCCATAGCCTCGAGATTCACGATACCCAGTGGCTCGTAGACGCTCGGACAAACGAAGACTGTGGCTTGCGTCAAGAGCACGCTCAGTTCGTGCTGTGGAAGGTGCTCCTCAATCCAAAAGACACCTTCGCGGGTCTGTTTCAGAGCATCGACAGAGGCGCGCACCTCATTCATAATCTCAAGGGTGTCTGGCGCGCCTGCGCACAGGATGATTTGAACGTCGGAGTCGAGGCTCGAAAGCGCCTTGAGCAAGTAAGGTAAACCCTTTTGACGCGTAATGCGTCCGACAAAGATGACCGATCGGCGTTCCGGATTGATGCCGTAGCGGTCGAGTACTTCCGGACTGCTGTTCGGTTTCCAAACATTTGCGTCAATACCGTTGTGTACAACCATGACGCGGTCGGGACTGATTTCGGGATAAGCCCCGAGGATGTCTCTACGCATACCTGCACTTACCGCGATAACTGCATCCGCCGAGAGATAGGCACGGCGTTCGATATCGCTGCTGAGCCGGTAACCACCACCGAGCTGCTCCGCCTTCCAGGGTCTCAGTGGCTCCAACGAGTGGGCCGTTATGACGTGTGGGATGCCCCACAACAGTTGGGCGAGACGGCCAGCTTCATTGGCATACCAGGTGTGGGAATGAACGACGTCGGCCCCCTGTACGTCGTTTGCCATAAGCAGGTCCACGCCCACGGTCTGAAGCACCGCATCGGCCGAAGTCAACTCGTGAGGAACTTCGTAGGACGACACATCTCGTTCCTGGCGCTCTGCGCCGAAGCAACGAACACGCACCTCGTCTCCGACACGAAGAGCTTTCACCAACTCCGCCACGTGAACCCCGGCGCCACCATAAATGTGCGGTGGATATTCTTTTGTCAGCAAATCGATGCGCATAACGCACAGATTAGCGTTAGGTTAAACGCCATGGGTGGCAAAAAGATATTCGGAATCGTCCTCGCCGGTGGTGAGGGTAAGCGACTCATGCCGCTTACCGAAGACCGGGCTAAACCTGCTGTACCGTTTGGCGGACAATACCGACTCGTTGACTTCGCGATCTCGAACCTCATCAATTCGGATTTGCGAAAGATCGTGGTGCTCACTCAATACAAGTCGCACAGCCTCGACCGTCACATGTCGCAGACCTGGCGCATGTCCAGCCTTCTCGGCTCATACGTTGCCTCTGTTCCTGCACAGCAACGTCTCGGTAAGCGTTGGTTTACCGGTTCAGCAGACGCCATCCTCCAGAGCCTGAATCTCGTGCGCGATGAAAAGCCGGACATCGTCGTAGTTGTAGGTGCCGACCACGTGTATCGCATGGATTTCAGCCAGATGATTGAGGCACACATTGCGAGCGGTCGACGCGCCACTGTCGCTGCGATTAGACAACCCATCAGCATGGCCAGCCAGTTTGGCGTCATCGAGGTGGACGCCAAAGATGCGACCAAGATCTCTCGCTTCCGCGAAAAGCCCACTGATGCAACCGGATTGCCCGACAGCCCGCACGAAGTTCTTGTTTCCATGGGAAACTACGTTTTCGATGCGGACGCCCTGATTGAGGCAGTTGAGTTTGATGGAAGCCACCCCGAGTCGAGTCACGATATGGGAGGAGACATCATCCCGTTTTTCGTTGAGCGCGATGAAGCAGGGGTGTATGACTTCAAGCGCAATGACGTTCCAGGAGCGACGGACCGCGATCGCGACTACTGGCGCGATGTAGGAACCATCGACTCGTTCTTCGACGCTCACCAAGACTTGGTCTCGGCATTCCCCATTTTCAACCTCTACAACCAGGACTGGCCAATCTACTCAATGCTGGTGAACTCGCCGCCAGCGAAGTTTGTGCGTGACGCCCGCGGTCGCGTTGGCAACGCCATCGATTCCATCGTGAGCTTGGGATCGGTAATCCAGGGTGCGCACATTGAGCGTTCGGTCCTCGGACCGTGGAACCGCGTCGATAGCGGCGCCTCGATCATCGACTCCGTGATATTTGACCACTGCCATGTCGCAAGTGACGCTGAGATTAGACGTGCGATTCTTGACAAGAAGGTCGTCGTTGATCCAGGCGCAACAATCGGTATCGACCGTGAGCGTGATCTTGCTCGAGGATTTACCGTCACAGAGTCTGGTATCACCGTCGTTGGAAAGGGAGTCCACGTAACACCATGAGCCACAATCTCGTTGTCTTTGATGTGGACAGCACGCTCATCGTCAACGAGGTCATTGAACTCATTGCCGATTACGCAGGCACTCGCGATTTAGTTGCTCGCATCACCGAGCGCGCAATGCAGGGTGAGCTCGATTTTGCTGCCAGTCTGCGTGAACGAGTTGCCACGCTGGCAGGTGTTTCTACTGAAGTCTTCTCCCGCGTACTCAACGACATCACGGTCACACGCGGGGTCCCAGAAACAATTGCAGCCGTGCACGCAAGCGGTGGGTTGGTCGCTGCCGTGTCCGGAGGTTTCCACGAAATTCTCGACCCGCTTGCCAAGGATCTCTCCCTTGACATGTGGCGAGCGAATCGTCTCGAGACTTATGAGGGGATGCTCACCGGACAAGTACTCGGGCCGATTATCGATGCTCAAGCCAAAGCTGATGCACTCTCGGAGTGGGCTTCGCAGAGCGATGTCCCGCTCTCGAAAACTGTTGCCGTTGGCGATGGCGCGAACGACTTGCTCATGATGCGGATCGCGGGACTATCCGTCGCCTTTTGCGCCAAGCCCATCGTCACACGAGAGGCTTCGGTCGTCATTAGCGTGCGAGATATGTCCCTGATATTGCCGCACCTAGGTTTGTGACCCTAGTGGCCCATCCCGAGACCGCCATCGACGGGAATGACCGCGCCAGTGATGTAACCAGCGTCGTCACTCGCTAGCCAAGCGCACACTTTGGCTACTTCACTCGGTTGGGCAAAGCGACCGGCGGGGATGCTTGCCTTATACGCCTCTTGTTGCGCTTCGGGCAAAGCCGCGGTCATGTCGGTCTCGATGAAACCGGGTGCCACGACATTGGCTGTAATCCCACGCGAACCGAGCTCCCGCGTGAGCGACCGAGCCATACCAACCAGCGCACTCTTTGACGCGGAGTAGTTGACCTGCCCGGCAGATCCGAAGAGACCCACCACTGACGAAATCAGCACGATTCGACCAAATTTCGCCTTGAGCATGCCCTTGATGGCTCGCTTGACGACGCGGAAGGATCCACCCAGGTTGGTGTCAATGACAGAGTCAAAGTCCTCGTCAGACATGCGCATGATCAGCGTGTCCTTGGTAATGCCGGCGTTCGCAATGAGAACTTCTACGGGACCAAGCTTCTCCTCGATTTCTGCAAATGCCCGATCGAGCGACGCAGCATCAGTAACGTCGGCGTGAACCGTGAGGCTCCCCTTTGGCCCTTCACCAGAACGTGCCGTGACTGCCACGCGGTGACCCTGCGCAACGAATTCTTCGGCAAGCGCGTATCCGATGCCCCTATTTCCACCGGTAATGAGTACTGTGCGTGCAGACATGATGCTCCAAAATTGCTGTTACATGAGGTGACTCCGCGTCACAGAGCCAAGCATAGCCGTAGGCTTAAGTGGTCACGATGAGCTCGAGGAGGTGGAGTCAAGTGCGCGAAAACCCTCAATCTGCAACGTCGCTCCCCCAGAGTCCCGACGACGAACGTCGTTCCCGCGTCATCAAGTACAGCATCACGATGTCGATCCGTGTGGTGTGTATCCTCATGATGCTTTTTGTACAGGGATGGTGGCTTCTTGTCTTTGGAATTGGTGCCGTAGTACTGCCCTACTTTGCAGTGCTCATCGCAAATGTTCAATCAGCTCCCCGACGCCGCGAAGCGCTTCGTCCACGTCATCATCTAGAGCTCCACAAACCTACCGACGGCACTCATCAATGAGCTCCACGCGATCGTTCAGGTTCCCACGCCGATGGCTCGGCTACCTGTCTATGGCGCTCGTCTTCGCCGCAGCATGCCTCATGTTGAGCAACTGGCAGTTCGCCCGTCGCGCCGAAGCAGCCACGCGCGTGCAGCTAGTGGCAACAAACTACGACAAGGCTGCCGTGCCGCTGTCTCAGTTGGCTCACAACCGGGCAGACCTGGACCGTTCCACGCTCTGGAGCTCAGCGGTCGTACATGGCCACTACCTGCCACAGTACGCCACGCTGGTTCGCAACCGTGTACTCGATAACGAGGTTGGATTCGAAACACTCGTCCCGTTCATGCTCTCGTCTGGGGAAGTTGTTGTTATCGATCGTGGCTGGATCGCCGCTGGGACAGCTGATCAGCCTGCGTCCCCAGCACCCACAACGTCTGCTGAACCCATCACGCTTGTATTTAGGATTCGCGCTACGGAACCGCAGATTGCTGGCCAAGAAAGTACTGCAACCTCGCTCCCGACACTCAATGTGGCCCACTACGCACAACGTTGGGCTGCTCCAACCTATGTGGCGCTGTACGGCGACTTAGTGAGTGAAACCCCAGCCACAGGACCACACGGCACACTCTCACCAAAACCTCAATACGACGAAGGCAATCACCTCAGCTATGCGTTTCAGTGGATCGCTTTCGCTGTGTTGGGATTCGTTGCTCTGGCTTGGATTATCCGGCGCGAGCTCCGACTGGCCGCCCAAGAGCAAACCGCCAAAGTGCGTTCACGCCGGGCTAACCGTGACGACACCGATGAGGATGCCCTCATCGACGCCCAATTGAATCGCTAGGCCAACGAAATCAAATCGAGGTACTCGCGATTCCAGAGGTCCTCGTCCCCCTCAGGCATGATCAGTACCCGTTCGGGGTTGAGGGCTTCAACGGCGCCCTCATCATGACTCACCAATACGACCGCGCCCTTGTATTCGGCTAGGGCGCCGAGGATTTCGCCACGACTCACCGGGTCGAGGTTATTCGTCGGCTCGTCCAGAAGAAGAAGATTGGCACTGCTGACAACGAGCATGGCCAGCGCGAGCCGCGTCTTCTCACCACCCGACAGCACCCCCGCGGGCTTGAGGACATCGTCGCCGCTGAAGAGGAACGACCCGAGCACTTTGCGGGCTTCCGTCTCGGTTAAATGCTGCGAGACCGAGACCATGTTTTCGAGCACCGAACGTTTGACGTCGAGCGTTTCGTGCTCTTGAGCGTAGTATCCGATCTTCAGACCATGACCGGGCAGTAGTGTCCCGGTGTCAGGAACATCGACGCCACCGAGAATTCTCAAGAGGGTCGTCTTTCCAGCACCATTGAGACCAAGAATGACGACGCGTGATCCACGATCGATTGCTAAATCCACGGCCGTGAATATCTCGAGTGACCCGTAGGACTTAGAGAGGTTGCTTGCCATGAGTGGTGTCTTGCCACAGGGGGACGGCTCGGGAAACCGCAACTTGGCAACCTTGTCGGTAGCACGAACCTCGTCGAGTCCAGAAAGAAGTGTGGCCGCACGTTTAGCCATCTGTTTGGCCGCTACTGCGCCCGACGCGCGTGCGCCCATGCGAGCTGCTTGTTGTTGCAGAGTGCTCGCCTTTTGCTCAGCATTCGCTCGTTCGCGTTTTCGACGCTCCTCGTCGGTCTCCCGCTGACGCAGGTAGTTCTTCCAGGACATGTTGTAGATGTCGATGACCTGACGGTTGGCGTCAAGATAGAAGACGCGATTGACAGTCTCTTCAACCAGGTCGACATCGTGGCTGATGATGATCAGCCCACCCTTGTAGCCTTTGAGGAACTCACGGAGCCACCCGACGCTGTCGGCATCGAGGTGGTTGGTGGGTTCATCGAGCAGCATGGTGTCGGCACCTGAGAACAGGATGCGCGCTAATTCGATTCGTCGACGCTGTCCCCCAGACAGTGTCTTGAGGGGCTGATCCAAAATGCGATCGGGAAGTTGCAAATTGCTGGCAATAACCGCAGCTTCGGCCTCTGCCGCGTAACCGCCCAGTGCCAAAAATCGGTCGGACAGATCGCCATAACGCTTCATGGCTCGTTCTGCCACTGCCCCGTCCGTCGACGCCATATCAACGGTTGCCCGTGCCATGTCGAGAGCGAGAGTTCCGAGGCCGCGTGCATCCAGGATCCGCGTTCGCGCGAGCATCTCAGGATCTCCGCTTCGTGGGTCCTGCGGCAGATAGCCAATTTCTCCGCTTCGGACGACCCTACCGCCCGAGGCTTGCCCATCCCCCGCAAGAACCTTCGTCAGCGTAGTTTTGCCCGCACCGTTGCGCCCGACGAGACCAATCTTGTCACCCGCATTGACGCGGAATGAGACCTCACTCATCAGGGTGCGCGCGCCAACGCGCAGTTCTAGGTCAGAAACAGAAATCACGGTACAACAGCCTCGATAATCACTCATCGATAGAGTGCGACCGATGATACGTCTCTAGTATATTTTTGTTATTGGCGGTTCTCGTATCGCCCCTGTTACCAAGGAGATTCGTGTCTACTGCAATCCTCGCCAAACGTCCGGTTCTCGTTGACCGACTCGGCGCAACATCCGTTCTCACTAACGTTCTCTACGTTGCAGCTGGAGTTGCGCTTCTCGCGCTGGCAGCGCAGGTGCAGATTCCCATGTGGCCCGTGCCGATCACCGGTCAAACGTTCGCAGTTCTCGCGGTGGGTGCCTCGTTCGGCATCTGGCGCGCGGTAACGACAACCGTTGCATACGTTGCTTTGGCGGTTGCCGGACTCCCGATCCTCGCACCTCAGGTGGACGGTTCGCACACCACCGGCCTTGCAGTTCTTAGTCTTCCGACTTTCGGTTACCTCATCGGTTTTGTTCTCGCATCCGCTGTTCTTGGTTGGTTCGCCGAGCGCAAGTGGGAACGCAAGTTCCTCACCGCTCTGGTTTCGTTCATCATCGCCGAAGCAGTTATTTACGCGGTAGGTCTCCCTTGGCTCTCGGTCTGGCTTGGAGCGCACTCGTACCCGAACGACGTAAGCGCAACACTCGCCGCCGGTTTCACGCCTTACCTGCTTGGAGATGCCATCAAGGCAGCCCTTGCTGCTGGATTGCTTCCCGTGTCGTGGATGCTGGTTAGCCGCAAAAAGTAGTTCTATAAACGACAATGGCCCCGCACAAAAGCGGGGCCATTGTCGTTAAGGCCTAGATGCTAAAGCCGAGCGCACGCATCATCTCGCGACCATCGTCGGTAATGCGCTCGGGACCCCACGGCGGCATCCACACCCAGTTGATTCGAAATTGATCGGCGTGGCCTTCGAGTGACTGCGCAGTCTGTTCCTCGATGACGTCGGTGAGTGGACACCCAGCGCTGGTAAGGGTCATGTGAATGACCAACGCGTCGTTGTCAACGTCCCACGACAGGTCGTAGATCAACCCCAGGTCGACGATGTTGACTCCGAGCTCGGGGTCCACAACCTGCTTGAGCGCGTCGATAATCTCGTTGTATCGCTCGTCAGATAGGGACTGAGTGTTCACTAGTTGGCGACCTCGAGGTAGCGGTCATAGCCCTCAGCTTCGAGACGATCAGCTAACTCAGGGCCGCCCTCTTCAGCTACGCGACCATTGACAAACACGTGCACGAAGTCGGGCTTGATGTAGCGAAGGATGCGGGTGTAGTGGGTGATCAGTAAGACACCCATACCCGTTGCTTGCTGAGCGCGGTTGACACCCTCGGAGACAATCTTGAGCGCGTCAACATCGAGCCCCGAGTCGGTCTCGTCAAGAACAGCGAATCGCGGCTTGAGTAGCTCCAGTTGCAAGATTTCGTGACGCTTCTTTTCACCACCGGAAAAGCCCTCATTAACATTGCGCTCGGTGAAGGCAGAGTCCATTCGCAGATTAGCCATGGCCTCACGAACGTCACCAACCCACTGCCGCAACGCAGGAGCTTGACCGTCGATGGCCGTCTTGGCAGTGCGCAAGAAGTTGGAAACAGTCACGCCCGGAATCTCAACCGGGTACTGCATAGCAAGGAACAGACCGGCCTTAGCGCGCTCGTCGACAGACATCGCAAGCACATCAGCACCGTCCAGCTCAATGGAGCCCGACTCAACGGTGTACTTGGGGTGACCGGCAATCGTGTACGCCAAAGTTGACTTACCAGAACCGTTTGGGCCCATGATGGCGTGTGTTTGTTCGGACTCAAGCGTGAGGTTGACACCCTTGAGAATGTCGCGTCGCCCCTGATCGGTCTCGACGCTGACGTGCAGGTCACGGATAACGAGAGTTGACATTTTTAGATTTCCTTCTGAACGTCTGTGTCAATAAAGATTTGTCCGTCACGTTCCGCCACGACGAAGACAGGAACAGGCTCGTAAGCCGGAAGCGTGAGTGGTTTGCCTGTGGTGAGCTCAAACTTCGATCCGTGAGCCCAGCACTCGAGAGTGCCGTCTTCAACGAAACCCTCAGATAACGAAATGTCACCGTGCGTACACGTGTCGCCAATGGCGTGCACAGTGCCAGCAGAATCTAGGACGACGGCGATTGGCATCCCGTTGACAACGATTCGCTTTGCCTGATCCTGAACCAGATCAGTTCGAGCGCAGAGGAGTGACTCAGCCACGGGCGTTCACCGCCGCCAGTTCGTGGTCGAGCGCGATCTGGATGCGCTCTTCGATATCGGGAATACCGATTTGCTGAACAACTTCATTGAGAAAGCCACGTACAACGAGTTGACGCGCCTCTTCTTCAGAGATGCCACGAGCCTGCAAGTAGAAGAGTTGCTCATCGTCAAAACGGCCGGTAGCACTCGCGTGTCCCGCACCAGCGATATCGCCTGTTTTGATTTCGAGGTTAGGAATGGAATCAGCGCGTGTACCGTCAGTGAGCACAAGATTGCGGTTCTGTTCATAACTGTCGGTGCCGGTCGCGTCTGGCCCAATCAGAACGTCACCGATCCAGACTGTACGCGCACCGTCACCCTGGAGCGCGCCCTTGTATGTAACACGGCTCTTGGTCTGCTCGGCGATGTGATTGACAAAAACCTGTTGTTCTAGGTGCTGACCCGCATCGGCGAAGTACAGTCCCAGCAGTTCGACCGAACTGCCTGCACCCGCTAGTTGGGCCTGAGTATTGACTCGAACAACATCGCCGGCCAGAGTGACGACAACATGTTTGACCTCAGCGGCACGCTCAGTGCGAATGTAGTGCGTTGCCAAGTGGCGAGCCTCTGCTGACCATTGCTGAAGCGAGACCACAGTAACGTGCGAGGACTCCCCCGCGTAGATCTCTACGTTTTCGATGAGTGCAGCGTCGCCCTCGTTGATGAGCACGATTGTGGTCTTGGCAAACGGTGCAACATCGACGACCGTATGAGCAGCACGTGCCAAAGAACCCATCGCATTGCGGGTGAGCACAACCTGGCTCACGTCGTCAGCGCCAACACTCACTACAAGGGCGTTCTCGGTTGCCGCCCAGGCCTGCGCGGCGGCACGCTCGTCAGGTATACCGACCCTGCCGACCCTATCGTCGTGCATGCTTACCCACGCGGTTGAAACGGGGCCGGTAGCCACGACAGAAATGTCGACGGATTCGCCGCTGAGCTGCGCATTGAGAACGTCAGCGATGCGCGCAATCGGCGTCAAGTGCCATTCGTACTCGCGACCCGAAATTTCAGCGAAATCCGCAGGCACATAAGAAGTCGGTCGCTCATCACGTGTTTGAACGGGAACGAGCGTTGATGAAGCCGTCATTTAACCGACAGATCCTTCCATGCCGAGCTCGATGAGTTTGTTCAGCTCGAGTGCATATTCCATTGGCAGTTCGCGTGCAATCGGCTCAATAAAGCCACGCACAATCATGGCCATAGCCTCGTCTTCTTCGAGACCCCGTGACATGAGGTAGAACAGCTGTTCTTCGCTGACCTGCGAGACGGTTGCCTCGTGACCCAGCAGGACATCATCCACACGAATATCAATAGCGGGATAGGTGTCACTGCGTGAGATCGTATCGACCAGCAGAGCGTCGCAACGCACGGTGTTCGCGCTGTGGTGTGCATTGGCGTCGACGCGAATCTCGCCACGATATCCGGCGCGACCGCCGCCTCGAGCAACAGACTTGGAAACAATCGACGACTGCGTGTGCGGAGCCATGTGGATCATCTTGGCGCCGGCATCTTGGTGCTGTCCCGGTCCGGCAAAAGCAACGGACAGGGTCTCTCCCTTGGCACGCTCACCGACGAGATAGACGCTGGGGTACTTCATTGTGACCTTGGATCCGATGTTCCCGTCGATCCACTCCATGGTTGCGCCTTCATGCGCGATGGCACGTTTTGTTACCAAGTTATAGACGTTGTTGGACCAGTTCTGAATGGTCGTGTATCGAACGCGCGCGTTCTTCTTGACGATGATTTCAACCACTGCGCTGTGCAACGAATCTGACTTATAGATGGGGGCAGTACAGCCTTCGATGTAGTGAACATAGCTGCCCTCATCGGCGATGATGAGTGTTCGTTCGAACTGCCCCATGTTCTCAGTGTTGATTCGGAAGTATGCCTGGAGCGGTATCTCCACGTGTACACCCTTGGGCACGTATACGAAAGATCCGCCAGACCACACGGCGGTATTGAGAGCAGCGAACTTGTTGTCACCGCTCGGAATCACCGTGCCGAAATACTCCTGGAAAAACTCAGGGTGCTCTTTGAGAGCAGTATCGGTGTCCATGAAGATCACGCCCTGGCGTTCGAGCTCTTCGTTGATTTGGTGGTACACAACTTCAGATTCATACTGAGCCGCCACCCCAGCGACTAAGCGCTGACGCTCGGCTTCAGGGATACCAAGCTTCTCGTACGTGTTCTTGATGTCCTCGGGAAGGTCTTCCCAGGTTTGCGCTTGCCGCTCAGTTGAACGCACGAAGTATTTGATGTTGTCGAAGTCAATGCCCGACAAATCGGCACCCCACGTCGGCATGGGCTTCCGGTCAAAGAGGCTCAAACCGTGGAGTCGCTTTTTGAGCATCCACTCGGGCTCCGATTTGAGCCGCGAAATATCGATAACGACTTCTTGGCTAATACCGCGCTTCGCACTCGCTCCAGCTACGTCTTTGTCGTGCCAACCAAACTCGTACTGACCGAGACCCTCAAGTTCGGGTCGATCGATCAGAGTGTCAGACATGAACAGAATCCTTTGAGATGAGGCTTACGACTTCTAATTCTAACGCGGAAACGCGCATGCGAAATTCCCTGGGGCATACCCGTGCTTAGATGAATTGATGTCACTTTTACCTACTCTGATGCCAGATGGCGTAACCAAATACGTGCGGTTTATCGCGTGGCTCACTTTCGCGGTCCAGGTTGGCATCGTGGTCACCGGCGGTGCTGTTCGCTTGACCGCGAGTGGCCTTGGTTGTCCCGAGTGGCCGACCTGCGATGGCTCATCCGTTGTAACAACGCCCGAGATGGGCATTCACGGTGTCATCGAGTTCGGCAACCGCATGTTGACATTCGTTCTCGTTGTCGTTGCCATTGCTGCATTTCTCGCTGTTGTGCGTTTTCGCAAAGCTCGACCAGAGCTGTTTTGGCTGACCCTCTCGATCGGTCTGGGAATTCCTGCGCAGGCCGTTATTGGCGGCATCAGCGTATTGATGAAGCTCAACCCTTACGTCGTGGGCTTGCACTTCGTCGTATCAATCGCACTCGTCATCCTGAGCACTCTCTTCGTGGAGCGCACACGAGCTGATGCTGAGCAGCGCTCCATCGGCGTCACGCGCGGCTACCTTGCGCTGGGATGGCTTATGGCGAGCTTTCAACTCGTCACCGTTGGGCTAGGAATCCTCACTACAGGTTCTGGACCACATGCTGGCGATGCACAAGCTCCGCGCAACGGTCTCGACTCGTCGATCCTCGACCACGTCCATAGCTACCCCGCCTACGTGGCTCTCGGACTAGCCATCATCATTGTGGTACTCAGCGCACGGTATCGAACGCCACGTATCTGGAAGCCTGCACTCATGCTTGTGGCTATCAACGCGCTGCAAGTTGTCGTTGGAATTGCGCAATCACGGATGGGGCTCCCTCCGCTTCTCGTCGGCACACACATGTTGCTCGCGTGCCTCGTAGTGGCGGCATCGACGCATGTGGTTTATCGCATGAGCCGAAGCCAGATTCTCCGCCTCGACTAGAAACGCTGCAGTGGCAGTAGTGCGTCGATAGCGATGGTCAAAAATATCAACGTCAAGTACGCGTTGGACAGGTGAAATAGCTTCATCGGCGCAGGGTCGGCATGCCGGATGGCTCGTCCGTACAGCTTATGGCTCTCAACGATGAACCAGGCGCCAGCGGCGAGGGCGATAACCGCATACACCGGTGTCATTGGTGCGACGACGACGAGAATCAGCGTTGCAATCACCGTCGCCCAGGCGTAAAGCACGATTTGCAGGCCTACCGTGATTCGACCACGTACCACGGTCAACATGGGGATGCCCGCCTCGCGATAATCCTTGCGATACCGCCACGACAGTGGCCAATAGTGCGGAGGTGTCCACAGGAAGATGATGAGAAACAAAATGAGCGGTGTCCACGACAGAGCGCCAGTGACAACCGTCCATCCAATGAGAACAGGGAACCCGCCGGCTGCGCCGCCCCAAACGATGTTTTGAGGAGTGCGTCGTTTAAGCAGCAGGCTGTAGATTACGACGTAAAACAGGATGGCGCCGACCGACAGCGCGGTGGCGAACCAGTTTGTAAAAACAGCGAAAATGGCGGTGCTCAGCGCCGCAAGAACCGAGGCGAAAATCACAGCCTCGCGATCGCCTACTTCCCCTGTTACTAACGGTCGCTTCTCAGTGCGGTGCATGAGCCGGTCAATGTCTCGGTCGATGTAGCAGTTGAAGGCGCCGGCTGCCCCAGCACTGAGTGCCCCTCCCGCGAGCGTTACAAAGACCAACCACAAGTTAGGAACGCCGCGTTGCGCGAGAAACATTGTCGGAATGGTGACTGCAAGCAACAGTTCCATCACACGAGGCTTCGTCAACGAAACGTAGGCGACAAACTTGCGACGAAAACCGATGCGACGCGACACGTCGACCTTGGTCCTTATTGCATCCACGAAACTCGATGACCTCACTCGTAAAACTCACCTCACAGTCTAGGCGCTCACATAAGTCGCACTGCGTCACAGCCCTGCTCAGTCTCGGGTGCGCGACTATAATCAAGGTGTGCCGATGGCACATGAGACGACGCACCGAGACCCTCTTTCGGGGATGGTGCACACCTATGCGAAAGGCCTCTGACTGAATGTCGACCCTTGACTGGAATGAACTCGATCAGCGCGCCGTAGACACCGCCCGCGTCCTCGCTGCGGATGCAGTTGAAAAGGTCGGAAATGGTCATCCTGGAACTGCCATCAGCCTGGCCCCCGTCGCCTACTTGCTCTTCAACAAGGTCATGCGTCGCGATCCCAGCGATGACCAGTGGGTCGGCCGTGACCGCTTCATTCTCTCGGTAGGACACAGTTCACTGACGCAGTACGTCCAGTTATACCTGAACGGTTACGGTCTGGAACTTGACGACCTCAAGGCACTGCGCACCTGGGGATCGCTGACCCCCGGACACCCCGAGTACCGCCACACCAAGGGTGTTGAGATCACGACCGGCCCACTCGGTCAGGGGCTCGCATCGGCCGTTGGTTTTGCCTACGCCGCCCGCTACGAACGAGGCTTGTTCGACCCGACCGCGGCTCCCGGAACTAGTCCGTTTGATCACCACATTTTCGTCATTGCTGGCGATGGTGACATGCAGGAGGGCGTCACCGCTGAAGCTTCTTCGCTCGCTGGCCACCAACAGCTCGGCAACCTCATCGCCATCTACGATTCGAACCAGATTTCGATTGAAGACGACACCAACATTGCCTTTACCGAGGACGTCAAGGCTCGTTACGAGTCGTACGGATGGGATGTCGTCACGGTCGATTGGAAGAAGACAGGTGCCTACGTCGAGGACGTACAGGAGCTGTACTCGGCCATTGAACGCGCCAAGGGTGTATCGGATAAACCATCGCTCATCATTTTGAAGACGATTATTGGGTGGCCTTCGCCCAAAAAACAGAACACCGGAAAGATTCACGGATCAGCCCTCGGCGCTGAAGAACTCGCTGGATTGAAGACAGCGCTCGGGTTCAACCCCGAAACCACGTTTGCGGTGGACGATGCTGTAGTCGAGCACACCCGTCTGGCCGTATCTCGTGGTGCCCAGGTGCGAGCCGCGTGGACAAAAGAATTCGACCTCTGGGCAGCATCTAACACCGTAGCAAAATCACTCTTTGACCGCCTCGAAGCCGGTCTGCTCCCCGACTCGCTGGAGTCATTTGCACCGGTGTTTGAAGCCGGCACCGAAATTTCTACACGTGTCGCTTCGGGCAAGGTAATCAACGGGCTCGCTACCGCGCTCCCGGAGCTGTGGGGTGGCTCGGCCGATCTCGCGGAGTCCAACATGACCTCGATTACCGGCGCACCTTCCTTTGTTCCGGCAGAGTGGTCGACGCACGAGTGGACCGGCGAACCATACGGTCGCGTGCTTCACTTCGGTATCCGAGAACACGCGATGGGCGCGATCCTCAACGGCATCGCTCTTCATGGCAAGACGCGTCCTTTCGGCGGTACCTTCCTGATCTTCAGTGACTATATGCGCCCGGCTGTTCGCTTAGCTGCTCTCATGGGTGTGCCGTCGATTTTCGTGTGGACGCACGATTCAATCGCCCTCGGCGAAGACGGCCCCACGCACCAGCCAGTCGAGCAGCTGGCCTCGCTGCGCCTTATCCCCAACTTGGATGTCATTCGCCCCGCTGACGCCAACGAGACCGCTTACGCATGGCTTACCATGCTTGAGCGCAAACACTGCCCCGCTGGCATCGCACTGTCGCGACAGAATCTTCCGGTCTTTGAGCGTGGCGCGGACCAAGCATCCGGGGACACCCTCGCACACGCACGCAACACTGCTCGTGGAGCGTACGTGCTGGCCGAGAGCCCCACCGGGTCGGTCGACGTTTTGCTCATTGGCACTGGGAGCGAGGTCCAACTGGCACTAGAGGCCCGAGACCACTTGGCTACTCAGAACATCGGTGCACGAGTGGTCAGCGCACCGTGCCTCGAGTGGTTTGCTGAGCAAGCAGATGAGTACCGCGAGTCAGTCTTGCCATCTGCAGTGCGCGCCCGCGTTGCAGTGGAAGCGGGTTCAACGGCACTATGGCAATCGTATGTTGGCGATGCCGGCAAGGTTGTCGGCATCGACCACTTCGGTGCATCCGCTGATTTCAAGACGCTATTCCGCGAGTTCGGCATCACCACCGAGGCAGTAATTGCAGCCGCACAGGCGTCACTCGCCGCTATCTGAAAACTCACTTTCGCCCTAAATCTCGAGGACTATTCATGACGAACTCCCCCACGGCCGACCTGAGCAACGCTGGCGTCAGCATCTGGCTCGACGACCTCTCGCGTGAACGCATCACGTCGGGAAATCTCGCGAAGCTCATCACAGACGTGAACGTCGTCGGTGTGACGACTAACCCTTCCATCTTTGCGGCTGCCTTGACAAACGGTGCTTCCTACGCAGCCCAGGTCAAAGAGCTTGCACCCTCCGGCATGGGTGCTGAACACGCAGTTTTTGAGATCACCACACAGGACGTGGCTGAAGCCTGCGATATTTTCAGGCCCATTTTTGATTCAACAGCTGGCTTTGACGGTCGCGTTTCTATCGAGGTTTCGCCCACACTGGCTCACGACACTGTGGGAACAATTGATGAGGCAAAGAAGCTCTGGGCCAAGGTGGATCGCCCGAATGCGCTCATTAAAATTCCGGCAACCCTCGCCGGTCTGCCTGCCATCACCGAGGTCATCGCTGCAGGGATCAGTGTCAACGTCACGCTCATTTTCTCCCTCGACCGTTACGCCGCTGTCATTGATGCGTACCTTGCCGGGCTCGAAAAGGCGCGCGAGCACGGTCACGATTTGTCGCAAATCCATTCGGTTGCCTCATTCTTCGTGTCTCGCGTCGATACAGAACTCGATGCACGCTTGACCGCTCTCGGCACTGACGAGGCACTGTCACTGCGCAGCAAGGCAGGAGTTGCAAACGCGAGACTCGCCTACGAACTGTTCGAAACCGCGTTCAACTCCGAGCGCGCGGCGTCACTTCTTGCGTATAACGCTAACCCTCAGCGTCCACTGTGGGCGTCGACCGGTGTCAAAGACCCAGCACTTCCCGACACTCTCTACGTGACCGAGCTCGTCGCCCCTTCCGTCGTCAACACAATGCCCGAGAAGACCCTTCTTGCCACCGCCGACCACGGCGTCGTCTCGGGAAACACAATTTCGCCAAACATTGCTGATGCACACGCCTTGTTTGAACGAATCGAGTCTCTCGGAATCGACTTCGATGATGTAACAAACCTTCTCGAAACAGAGGGAGTTGACAAGTTCATCGTTTCCTGGGGAGAACTACTCGAAACAGTTGCTACGAGTTTGGAAAGTGCACAATGAGCATTCGAATCCACGTCTCCGGTGCGGCCCAGGCTGCCGTCGAAGCAGTAATGCCGTCCTTGATTTCCGGCTTGGTCGCCACCCGCATTACAGACCAAGACAATACGCTGTGGGGCGCAGCGGCTGAGGCCGAAGCGGCTATCCGCCTTGGCTGGGTCGAGTCGGCAACATCGTCGCGTGTCTTGGTCGACGAGATCATCGCGTTACGCTCCGAGCTGCACGCCAGTGGAATTACACGCGTGGTTTTGGGCGGAATGGGTGGCAGCAGCCTCGCTCCCGAGGTAATTACCCAAACTGCTGGGGTCGAACTCACCATTCTTGATTCGACATCCCCCGGGCAAGTTCTCGACGCTCTTGCTCGCGACATCGAGAAGACGGTTGTGGTCATCTCGAGTAAGTCTGGCTCGACGGTCGAAACCGACAGCCAAAAGCGCCTTTTTGAGCAAGCATTCACGCAAGCCGGCATCGACCCGACGCAACGCATTGTGATTGTTACCGACCCCGATTCACCTTTGGATAGGGCGGCCCGCGCAGCTGGGTACCGCGTTTTCAACGCTGACCCTCACGTCGGTGGACGCTTCTCGGCTCTTACCGCCTTTGGTTTGGTTCCCAGCGGTCTGGCCGGGGTCGACATCGCCGAAATTCTGGATGAAGCCTTGGCGGCATCCCTCGAGTGTGCAATCGATTCAGAAGTGAACCCGGGACTGATTCTTGGTGCAGCCATGGCGAAGACAGTCACCTCAGCAGCGAAGATGGGCCTCGTCACCGATGGGACTCACCTCGTTGGCTTTCCCGACTGGGTCGAACAACTCGTGGCCGAGTCGACTGGTAAAGATGGCAAGGGCGTTCTCCCCGTCGTTCTCGACGTCGTCTCCCCAGAACTGACTGCACGTCCCGACGACCTGTTCATCGTTCGCTTTGTCGACGATGCACACGAGCACCACCTGCTGAACCGTGACAAGCACGAAGGTGAAATCCTTATCAGTGGAACGCTCGGCGCGATGTTCCTGGTTTGGGAGTATGCAACGAGTGTTGCTGGACACCTCTTGCAGATCAACCCGTTTGATCAGCCAGACGTTGAAAGCGCCAAAGTCGCTGCACGCGCCCTACTCGACTCCCGACCTGAAGTGACAGCTCCTGCGTTTACGGAGTCCAACATTGAGGTACGTGCGTTGGGCGGTTGGATGGATTCCAGCACCACGACGGTGCGCGAGGCAATTTCTGCCCTGCTCACTACTCTTCCCGCCGACGGCTATGTGAGTGTCCAGGCGTACATCGACCGAGTCAACCTTCCGCAGATTTCTGGCGTGCGTGACCTCATCGCCGCGCGCGCAGGACGCCCCGTAACCTTCGGTTGGGGTCCACGCTTCTTGCACTCAACCGGGCAGTTCCACAAGGGTGGTCCCGCTAACGGCTGTTTCATCCAGATTCTTCAAAACGAGGATGTCGACGTACCTGTTCCAAGTCGGGAGTTCACGCTAGGCCAACTCATTCAAGCGCAGGCCGCCGGGGATGGGTCTGTATTGGCGGCGCACGGTCGACCTGTACTGACGCTCACCCTGCCCGCCGGTGACTCCGCCGTACTGGCATTATTCGAAGCATTCAACTAACCGCCGATGACTGTAGAGATATCTGCCCACAACAACCCGCTTCGCGTCGTTGAAGATCGGCGACTCAATCGGATTGCTGGACCCTGTTCGTTGGTCATTTTTGGCGTGACGGGTGACCTCGCTCGCAAGAAGTTGATGCCGGCGGTCTACGATCTGGCTAATCGAGGTTTGCTTCCGCCAGGATTTGCACTCGTGGGCTTTGCACGTCGCGAGTGGGAACACGAGGACTTCGCACAGGAGGTTCACGATTCGGTCAAGCAGTATGCGCGCACCGAATTCAAAGAGGACGTCTGGAACCAGCTCTCTAAGGGCATTCGATTCGTTCAGGGCACCTTCGATGACCCGGCAGCGTTCGACCGACTTAAGCACACCGTGGCTGAATTGGACGCGAAACGCGGAACCATGGGCAACCATGCTTTTTATCTCTCGATTCCGCCACGGTCATTCCCTGAAGTAACAAAGCAATTGCGCAGGTCTGGTCTTGCCGACCCTCAAGACAACCAGTGGCGACGCGTTGTGATCGAAAAACCTTTCGGGTCCGACCTCAAGACCGCGCGCGAGCTCAACGATGTCGTCGAGTCAGTGTTTCCTGCGGATTCTATTTTTCGCATTGATCACTATCTCGGCAAAGAGACCGTGCAAAATATCCTTGCGTTGCGCTTCGCAAATCAGCTGTTTGAACCGCTGTGGAACGCGGAGCACGTCGATCACGTCCAAATCACCATGGCTGAAGACATCGGCGTTGGTGGCCGAGCTGGCTACTACGACGGAATCGGTGCGGCCCGGGACGTCATCCAAAATCACTTGCTCCAGCTGCTAGCGCTTACCGCGATGGAAGAACCCATTTCGTTTCACGCTGATGATCTGCGCGCCGAAAAGGAGAAGGTTCTCGCCGCCGTTCGCCTTCCCAGTGACCTCGCGGCGTCGACAGCGCGGGGCCAATACTCGAACGGGTGGCAAGGTGGGCAGGATGTGCTCGGGTTCCTCGACGAGGATGGCATGAATCCCCAGTCCACAACGGAAACGTACGCAGCGATGCGTTTGGACATCGCCACGCGCCGTTGGGCTGGCGTGCCCTTCTACCTGCGCGCTGGAAAGCGTCTGGGGCGTCGTGTCACCGAAATCGCAGTGGTCTTTAAGCGCGCTCCGCAATATCTCTTTCAAGAACACCAAACCTCCGCCCTCGGTCAAAACGCCCTGGTTATTCGCGTTCAACCCGACGAAGGCGTGACGATTCGCTTCGGTTCCAAGGTGCCCGGTGCTGGCATGCAAGTTCGCGATGTCACGATGGACTTTGGCTACGGTCATGCTTTCACCGAGCAAAGCCCTGAGGCTTACGAACGCCTCATTCTTGATGTTCTTCTCGGTGAACCACCGCTCTTCCCACGCCACGCAGAAGTCGAGTTGTCGTGGAAGATTCTTGATCCAATCGAGGAATTCTGGTCAACTCAGGGTCAGCCCGAACAATATCGCCCGGGCACGTGGGGTCCTGCGTCCGCCGACGAACTGATGGCGCGTGATGGCCGTGTCTGGAGGCGTCCATGATTGTTGAACTACCCAACACCACGACGGCTGTCGTGTCGAAACAGCTAGTCAAGCTGCGTGAAGAAGGCGGGGCCGTGGCCCTGGGGCGCGTGCTTACCCTCATCATCTCGACCACTCCGGGCGACGAAGAAGAGGCGATCAACGCCGCCAACGAAGCCTCGCGCGAACACCCAATGCGAGTAATTGTGTTGTCGATTCCCGCAGAGAACACCGGAATCACCAATCGACTTGACGCCGAGATTCGCGTCGGTGGTGACGCTGGCGCAAGTGAAGTTATCGTGCTCCGCGCCTACGGCGAAGCGGGCTCGGATGAGCAGGGACTCGTGACCGGGCTCCTTCTGCCCGACACTCCTGTCGTCGCGTGGTGGCCCGGTAGAGCCCCACACGTTGCCTCGTCGTCCCCACTAGGCAGGATTGCGCAAACGCGCATCACTGATGCCTTTGCAAACGAAGACTCGGACTCCGCGCTCAAACATCTCTCTCAGACCTACGCCCCCGGGGATGCCGATTTTGCATGGACGCGCCTCACACTGTGGCGCACGCAACTCGCCGCGGTGCTTGACCAGCCACCTTACGAGACCATCCTCAGCGGTCGGGTTAGCGCAGCAGCAGGGTCCCCATCCGCACGGTTGATGGCTGCATGGCTGCAACTGCAATTGCAGGTCCCCATCGAGTATCACGAAGTGAAGTCTGACGACAAGGATGGCAGCATCCATGAAATCGTTTTGACACGAAACTCGGGTGACATTCGCCTGTCACGTGTCAACCCACAGGTTGCCAAGCTCGAGCAGCCTGGTCAGCCGAAGCACGAGGTCACGCTCGTGCGACGTAGCTTGCGTGACTGCCTCGCGGAAGAACTGCGACGCCTCGATCCTGACGATGTGTACGGAAACGTCATCGTCAAGGGTGTGCCCCTTCTCGGGCTCTCCTGATGCGGGAAATCCGGTCGATTAACGACCAGCACACCTTCATCACGACGGTCGGAGGAGAGATTGCTCACGAGCTCAGCAACGCCATAACAGCGCGGGGTAACGCCCATCTGGTACTCACTGGTGGCACCATCGGCATCGCAGTCTTGAGCGGGATTCCCATTGCGACAGTCGACTGGTCGCACGTGCACATATGGTGGGGAGACGAGCGTTTCGTCGGTCACGACAGTCCAGAGCGCAACTGTGTTCAAGCACACGAGGCCTTCGTCGCACTTGTTGAAGCACGCGGGGCGCACGTACACGCCATGCCCTCCACGGACGACTCTCTATCTCTCGTCGCAGCAGCCAAGGCCTATGCCGGCGAACTTGAGCTCTTTCATTCCGCCGGTAGTGCATCACCAGCATTCGACATCACCCTGTTGGGCATGGGTCCTGATGCGCACGTTGCGTCACTCTTTCCTGCGCACCCCGATGCGCAACAGAACGGCGTGACCTGCGCCGTACGCAATTCCCCTAAACCGCCACCCGAGCGGATCTCGCTTACCTATCAAGCCATAAACCAATCCAGACAGGTCTGGCTACTGGTTAAGGATCCCGGGAAACACGATGCACTCACTGAGGTGCTCGCAACGCAGAATGACTTCGCCGTACCGGCGAGTGCGGTCCACGGAACTGAACGCACAATCGTCTGGACCGACGACGCCACGCTTGGCAGCTCTAGCTAATCAGCCTTGGCCGTACCGCGACGAACGCGGAGCTGGTGAAGTGCGTCTTCGAGAATCTGCTCGGCCTCGTCAGCAGTGCGACGTTCCTTGACGTACGCAAGGTGAGTTTTATAGGGCTCGAGTTTGGCGACCTGTGGCGGATTGTCCTTGTCACGACCGGCAGGCAACCCGGACTGCGGACAATCGATGGTCTCGGGGATTTCCTCTTCGGGCAACGTCGCAGCGAAATAGCGAACGGTCTCGTTGCCGAGTGCATCCCAATAGGAAATTGCAATGCGCTCTGCGTGTACGCCGTGATCTTGCTCGCCCATCGGTCCGGCGCCAACACGCGAACCACGAATGGCACTACCTCCCGAAGCCATTAGACGGCCTGGAATTTCGTGAGCAGCCCAAGGGTAATGATGCAGGCAATCCAGATCAATCCCAAAATGACGGTGATGCGATTGAGGTTACGCTCGGCCACGCCGGATGAGCCAAGAGTTGAACTCATGCCACCACCAAACATGTCGGAAACGCCTCCGCCACGACCTTTGTGAAGAAGGATAAGCAGAGTCAGCAGGAGGCTCGTAATGCCGAGGAGAACCTCGACTACTACTTGGAGAATAACCACGAAAAAACCTTGTCTATTGGGTGCTGTGACAGCCTGGTCAAGTCTACTGAATTAGATGACGTGCTGCTTAAAGCGGGCGATGGTCGAGAACTCTTTAACATCGAGGCTCGCACCGCCAACCAGAGCGCCATCGATATTGGGCTGACGCATGAGACCGGCAATGCTCGCGGCCTTAACAGAACCGCCGTAGAGGATGCGCGTGCGCGCGGCAAATTCTTCGCCATGAGTCTCGATGAGCGTAGCGCGCAGAGCAGCGCAGACCTGTTCCGCTTGCTCATCCGTGGCCACCTTGCCTGTGCCAATTGCCCAGACCGGCTCGTAGGCGATTACTACATCGCTGTCGCGACTGACATCTGCCAGCGCGAGGCGCAACTGGCGCACCGGTACTGCACTCGCCCCAAATTCCTCGAGTTCAGCTTCGGTTTCTCCGACACAGAGCATGGGAATGATGTTATGCCGTAGCGCTGCGTGCACCTTGGCTGCACACACAACGTCGTCTTCACCGTGGTACTGACGGCGCTCAGAATGTCCCACCAAAGCATAGGTCGCACCCAGTGCCTTGAGGAACTCGCCACTGATTTCGCCGGTGAAAGCACCCGAGTCGTGCTGGGAGAGATCTTGAGCACCGTAGGCAATCTCGAGAGAGTCAGCATCGACAAGATTCTGAACCGAGCGCAGGTCAGTGAAGGGCGGGAATACCGCAACTTCGGCATCACTAAAGTTGTGCTTGCCGTCTTTGAGAGCCCAAGCCAGCTTTTGCACAAAGGCAATAGCTTCCATGTGGTTCTTGTTCATCTTCCAGTTGCCCGCGATGAGGGGCGTACGTGAGGTTACCAACCGAGAACTTCCAATCCTGGGAGAGCCTTGCCTTCAAGAAATTCGAGTGATGCCCCACCGCCGGTCGAGATGTGACCGAATTGCGCGTCCGCGAAACCGAGAGTGCGAACTGCTGCAGCGGAATCTCCCCCGCCGACAACGCTCAGACCATCAACCTGCGTGAGCGCTTCAGCAATCGAGCGCGTGCCGTGCGCGTAGTTGCTCATCTCGAACACACCCGCCGGACCGTTCCAAAAGACTGTCTTGCTTGCTCGAATCTTCTGCGCAAATACTTCTGCCGTAGCGGGGCCGATGTCGAGGCCAATTCCACGTGCACCGAACGGGGTGTCTTCGATTGAGTCAACCGACACGGTTACGTGCTCCGCGTCGTTAGAGAAGGCGGCTGCCACAACAACATCGGTGGGAAGAACAATATCGACACCGAGTTCTTGCGCCTGAGCCAAGTAGTTCAAACAGGTAGGGATTTGATCGGCCTCGAGAAGGCTCGATGCGACCTTATGTCCTTGCGCAGCGAGGAAGGTGAAGAGCATTCCACCGCCGATCAGAATTGTGTTCACGCGGGGCAACAGGTGCGAGATTACTCCAAGCTTGTCGCTCACCTTCGACCCGCCTAGAACGACCGTGTAGGGCCGTTCAGGGGTTTCGGTAAGACGATCAAGTACTGCGACTTCAGCTTCGATTAGCAGACCAGCTGCGCTCGGGAGCGCCTGTGCCAGCTCGAATACACTCGCCTGCTTGCGATGAACAACGCCGAACCCGTCTGACACGAAGGCATCAGCATTGTCAGCCAGAATGCGCGCGAAAGCAGCGCGCTCGTCGGCATCTTTGCTGGTTTCGGCCCCGTTGAATCGCAAGTTCTCGAGAACAGCAACGTCGCCATCGTGAAGCGAACCCATCGTCTCGAGCGCCGACTCCCCCACAGTATCCGTAGCAAAACTGACGGGCTGCCCTAGCAATTCAGCGAGGCGCTCCGCGGCGGGACGGAGGCTGTACTTGGGTTCTGGCGCACCCTCGGGGCGTCCGAGGTGACTCACTACCACGACACGAGCACCTTGGGCGAGCAAAGTCTTGAGTGTCGGTAATGAGGCTCGGATACGCCCGTCGTCGGTGATGACCCCATCCTTGAGCGGAACATTGAAGTCGCAACGGACGATAACTCGCTTGGATCGAAGGTCACCGAGTGACGCGAGGGTGCGCAGAGCCATAGCTGGTTAGATCTTTTCGCCGACGTATTCAGTCAGGTCGACGAGACGGTTGGAGTAGCCCCACTCGTTGTCGTACCAGCTAGAAATCTTGACCTGGTTGCCCAGAACGCGAAGAAGTCCGGCGTCGAAGATCGACGAGTGCGGGTCAGTCACGATGTCGCTCGACACAATCTCGTCTTCGGTGTACTTGAGAATGCCCTTAAGTGATCCTTCAGCGGCCTTCTTGAAGACAGCCTTAACCTCGTCCTCGGTAACCGGCTTCTCTACCTGAATGGTGAGGTCGGTGATCGAACCGGTGGGAACCGGAACACGAAGTGCGAAACCGTCAAGCTTGCCGTTCAGTTCAGGAAGAACCTTACCGATGGTCTTAGCAGCACCGGTCGATGAAGGAACGATGTTGATGCCTGCAGCACGCGCGCGACGGAGGTCGCTGTGCGGGCCATCCTGGAGGTTCTGGTCTGCCGTGTACGCGTGAACCGTGGTCATGAGACCAGTGATGATGCCGAACTCCTTGTCGAACACCTGCACGAGGGGTGCGAGGCAGTTCGTGGTGCACGAAGCGTTCGACACAATGTGGTCAACAGCAGCGTCGTACTTGGTGTTGTTAACACCCATCACGAAGGTAGGGATGTCGTTGCCGGTGGGCGGAGCGGAGATGATGACCTTCTTGGCGCCAGCATCGATGTGCTTCTGGCAGTTGGCGCGGTCAGTGAATCGACCAGTCGACTCGATGACGATGTCGACACCGAGGGCGCCCCAGCCGAGGTTTGCAGGGTCGCGCTCAGCAAGAACCTTCACCTTGTGACCGTTGACGATGATGTTGTCAGCGTCGTGGGTGACGTCGGCATCGAGACGACCGGTAATCGAGTCGTACTTGAGCAAGTGCGCGAGCGCTTTGGTGTCGGTGAGGTCGTTTACCGCAACGATCTCAATGTCAGCGCCCTGAGCGAGCGCCGCACGGAAGAAGTTTCGGCCAATACGACCAAAACCGTTGATACCAACTTTTACAGTCACTTCGTCTCCAAGTGAGGGTAAGGGCACGAGGTGCCAGTTTTGTTTGATTATTGAGGTCTCAAATTGTGTGTCTCAAAGAGAACGGGTGCCTAAGAAACTTAGGACACCCGTCGTCTTCACCTATGAGAATAGCAGGATGCCGCTTGTTCCGGCACGAGCCGCGTCGAAACGTTTCGCAACGTCTGCCCAGTTGATGATGTTCCAGAAGGCCTTGACGTAGTCGCCCTTGACGTTCTTGTAGTCGAGGTAGAACGCGTGCTCCCACATGTCGAGCATGAGCAGCGGTACCGTCGCAACGGGAACGTTGCCCTGCTGGTCATACAGCTGCTCGATGATGAGGCGCTGGCCGACGCCGTCCCAGGCCAGGAATGCCCATCCCGAGCCCTGAAGGCCCAGCGCTGCAGCGTTGAAGTGCGCCTGGAACTTCTCAAAGCTTCCGAAAAACTCGTCAATCGCAGTTGCGAGGTCCCCTGCCGGACGCTCCTGGGATTCCGGTGTCAGGTTCTTCCAGAAAATGCTGTGGTTCGTGTGACCACCGAGGTGGAAAGCAAGGTCCTTTTGAAGACGGTTGATGTTGGCAAAGTCACCAGCGTCGCGCGCCTCAGCGAGCTTCTCAATGGCAGTGTTTGCGCCCGCAACGTAGGCGGCGTGGTGCTTGCTGTGGTGAAGCTCCATGATCGTCGCGCTGATGTGCGGCTCGAGTGCTGCGTAGTCGTAAGTCAGCTCAGGAAGAACGTAGGTGGACACAATGCTCCTTAGATAGTCCGGTCTTTAGATTTTACGCGCGTCGAGCCTGATCGACGAGACGAATAGTTAGTCGACTTCGAAGTCGTCGGGCAAGTTGGCGTCGGTGCCGGGAATGCCACGTTCAGAAGCAATCTTGTCAGCGAGGGCGAGCAAGCGACGGATACGTCCCGCCACCGCGTCTTTTGTCATCGGTGGCGTGGCGTGGTGGCCGAGCTCATCCAGCGAGGCGTCTCGGTGGGTGAGGCGCAGATTCCCTGCATAGGCGAGGTGGTCGGGAATCTCGTCACCAAGGATTTCCATAGCCCGTTCGACGCGTGCGCACGCGGCGACCGCTGCCTGAGCTGATCGACGCAAATTCGCATCGTCGAAATTGACGAGGCGATTAGCGGTGGCCCGCACCTCGCGACGCTGACGCATCTCACGCCACGCATCGAGCGTGCTGGACGCTTCGATCGCACTGAGCATGCGACTAATTGCATCGTCCTCACGAATGAGGACTCGGTGAACCCCACGCACTTCACGCGCCTTGCTCGGAATACCCAAACGATTGGCAGCACCAACCAGGGCCATGGCTGCCTCATTCGTCGGGCATACGACTTCCAGTGCGGCCGAACGTCCCGGATCGGTAATGGCGCCAGACGCCAAAAAAGCTCCGCGCCACAGAGCAGCCAGCTCCTCTTGGTTCGCGGTGGTCACCCGATTAGGGAGACCCCGAATTGGTCGGCGACGCGCGTCCAAAAGGCCAGTCTGGCGTGCCAGGGTTTCTCCTGCTTCAATGACGCGAACAATATATGTCGGCGCGGCATGGGGTGCCGAGGCCGGCGCGATGCGCCCTTCACTCTTCACACCGTAAAGCTCCATCATGTCGCGACGAATTTTCGTGGCGAGTTCAACGCTGGATACCTCTGCCTCAACCGCGATACGACCGCCGATGGTGTGTAGACCACCCGAGAAGCGCAAAAATGACGACAACTCGACCTGTCGAACCGCAGTCTTCGCGGGAACCACTTGAATCAGTTCTGCTTGTGCCAGTGATGTCAGCGTCACTACTCACGCCCCATATCTCGATGTCTGATGGTCACGGCAATTGAATCTCGAGAACTCAAGCGAGCCGCCAATTCCATGACGAGTGCAACAGAGCGATGTTTACCCCCGGTGCAACCAATAGCGATTGTTGCATATCGCTTGTTCTCGCGCGCATAGCCGGCAAAAACGGGCTCCAGCAGACGCTCGTAGGCGTCGAGAAAATCGCGCGCACCTGTAGCGTTCAAGACATAATCGCTTACGGTGGAGTCGAGTCCGGTGAGGTTCTTCAGGTCTGCGTTCCAAAAGGGATTGGGCAAGAAGCGTGCATCGGCGACGAGGTCGACGTCCGTCGGCAAACCGTATTTGAATCCAAAGCTTTGAATAGTGACGTGCAAGGCAAGGTCATCGTTTTGCGAGAACGTATCGAACACCTGTGTAGAAAGCTGATGGATGTTGAGATCGCTCGTGTCGATCACGATGTCGCTCATCTCACGGATTTCGCTCAATCGAGCGCGTTCTGCGGCGATACCGTCGCTGATCGTTCCGTCTCCTTGGAGCGGATGCGGACGGCGCACTGACTCGAAACGACGCACCAGAGTCGCGTCAGTCGCGTCGAGAAAAAGAACGCGCACGTGGGACACGTGTTTGACGTCACTCACAATCGCGCGCAGATCCTTAAAGAAGTTTCGTCCTCGAATGTCAACAATGGCTGCCAATCGAGGCAATTCGCCCTGGGAGGAGCTTGCCAATTCGAGCAGGGGTCGCAACATCTGAGGCGGCAGATTGTCCACGACGTAATAGCCGATATCTTCAAGCGCGTTACCGGCCGTCGAGCGTCCAGCACCCGACATTCCGGTGACGATAAGGACCTCTTGGGAGGCCGTGACAGGCTCTGACATAGCCCTCTAAGCCTACCTAAGGTGTATCCGGTGAAATCACCGCAAGTATGCGCTCGGCAAGCTCCTGCGTGATTCCCGCAACGGCAGTCACGTCATCGACGGAAGCGTTCCTCAAACGTGTTACTGAACCAAAGGTTTTCAGGAGGAGCTTGATCTTGACGGGACCGAGACCCGGAATGTCATTGAGGACGCTCGCTATTGAGTGTGAGCGCTTCTTGCGTTGGTGCTTGATGGCAAAACGGTGTGCTTCGTCTCGCACCTGCTGGAGCAGAAAGAGGGCGTGCGAATTGCGAGGAAGAATCACCGGGAACTCACTGTCTGGCAGCCACAGCTCTTCGAGCCGCTTGGCGATGCCACACACGGGGATCGTGAGCCCGGCACGCTCAAGGGCTCGCGCGGCTGCGTGGACTTGTGGCAGTCCGCCGTCAATCAACATCAGACCCGGCGGATACGAGAACGACTTGATGTCCGTATCCGTTCCTAGATACGCGAGGCGACGATCGAGAACCTGTGCGAGCGCGGCGGTGTCGTCAGCAGCCTCAGCGATGTTGAACGAACGATAGTCCGCCTTTTTAGCGAGACCGTCTTCAAACACCACCATCGAACCGACGATGTTTTCACCTCCGAGGTGCGAAATGTCGTAGCACTCAATTCGCAGGGGGGCTGACTCCAGCTCAAGAGCATCGGCGATCTCGGCCAACGCTGCGCTTCTGGTGAGATAGTCCTGCGCCCGCTTGGATTTGTAGAGCACGAGAGCGTGCTCCGCATTCGTCGTGACCGTTTCTGCAAGACGCGCCATGTCACCACGTTGAGCTACGCGCAGTTCGATGGCCGAGACACGTGCATCACCTGACAATTCCTCACGTTGAGCTCGTAGCCATTGCTCGAGGGCGCGCGCGTCCTCCGGGAGTTCAGGTAACACAATGAGGCGCGGAGGAAGATCTTCTGCATAAGCACTGCGGAGCAGGTCATCCATCAGTTCGCCCGATGACACCGAATCATCAATGTCTACGGTCCACGAACGCGCGCCACGAACGCGACCACCGCGCACGATGAACTGATGCACCGCGGCGCACACTGCGTCGCGGGCCAAACCGTAGACATCCGCATCGACTTCAGAGGGCAACACGACGACTGACTTCTCGGCAACTGTCTGAAGTGCGACGATGCTGTCGCGCAACTTGGCAGCTCGCTCATAGTCGAGGTTCGCGCTCGCCGCAGACATACGCTCCTCGAGTGCGGCTATAACGTTGTCGTCTTTACCCTGCAAGAACTGGGACATCGACACTGCGATCTGTTTGTGCTCCTCGTCGGTAACGCGACCGACACAAGGCGCTGCACATTTTCCGATATCACCCAGCAGGCACGGCCGCTTGTTGCGCTTAGCTGTATCGAACGTCGAGTCGGAACAGGTCCGCACCGAGAAAGGCTTGAGAATGGTGTCAAGGGTCTCTCGTATCGCCCACGTCTTGGTGTATGGACCGAAATACACAGCCCCCTTGTGGCCTCTGCGGCGAGTGACATAGGCTCGCGGAACTTTATCCCCCAGCCCGATGGCCAGGTAGGGATACGATTTGTCATCCATGAACTGGATATTGAATGGCGGGTTGAATTCCTTAATCCACGTGAATTCGAGCTGGAGCGCTTCAAATTCGCTCCCGACAATCACCCATTCGACGCGATTGGCCGTCGTGACCATGCGCCGCGTTCGTTCATGCAACGTTACGAGCGGCGCGAAATAGCTCGTCAGGCGAGAGCGAAGATTCTTGGCCTTGCCGACGTACAACACTCGGTCGCCGTTGAAGAAGCGGTACACCCCGGGTGACGTGGGGATGTCGCCGGTCCTTGGACGGTATGGCAGTTCGTCAGCCATGGCGCCTCGCTAAAGAATTTCGGCCAAAAACGCGCCGGTGTGACTGGTCGCGCTCTTCGCCACCTGCTCAGGAGTTCCCACCGCTACAACGGTTCCCCCTCCCGAACCACCCTCGGGGCCCATATCGATAATCCAGTCGGCGGACTTGATGACGTCGAGATTGTGTTCGATGACGATGACCGTGTTGCCCTTATCGGCGAGTCCGTTGAGCACCAAAAGCAACTTGCGGACATCTTCGAAGTGCAAGCCCGTCGTTGGTTCGTCGAGAACATAGATGGATCGACCGTTTGAGCGCTTCTGCAGTTCAGTGGCGAGCTTCACACGCTGAGCTTCACCACCCGAGAGTGTGGTTGCGCTTTGCCCCAGACGAACGTAGCCGAGTCCGACATCCACGAGCGTTTGCAAGAACCGGTGGATGCTCGAAATCGGCTCAAAGAATTCGGCCGCTTCGGCGATCGGCATGTCAAGCACTTCAGCGATGTTCTTGCCCTTGTAGCGCACCTGCAGTGTCTCGCGGTTGTAGCGGCGACCGTGACAAACCTCGCAGTCCACGTAGACATCAGGCAAGAAATTCATCTCGATCTTGAGCGTGCCATCACCTGAACAGGCCTCGCAGCGACCGCCCTTGACGTTGAAGCTGAATCGCCCCTGCTGATAACCACGGGTCTTTGCCTCTGTGGTCTCTGCGAACAAGGCGCGAATCTTGTCGAAAACGCCCGTGTAGGTTGCAGGATTCGAACGCGGGGTGCGTCCAATCGGGTTTTGATCAACGTGCACGACCTTGTCGAGGTGCTCGAGACCGGTGACGCGCGTGTGCTTGCCTGCAACGGAGCGGGCCCCATTGAGTTTGTTGGCGAGAACCTTATACAAGATGTCGTTGACCAACGTTGATTTGCCTGAGCCGCTGACGCCCGTGACGGCCGTAAGGGTACCGAGGGGGAACGTGACGTCGACGGTCTTCAGGTTGTTTGCGCGAGCTCCCACCACCTCAATCAAGCGGGTTTTGTCGATGGCGCGACGTTTCTTGGGTATCTCAATGACAGTTCGCCCGGACAAGAAATCGCCAGTAATAGAGCGCTCGTTGGCTAGCAGTTCCTCATAGGTTCCAGAGTGAACAACTTCTCCGCCCTCGACGCCTGCGCGTGGCCCGATGTCAACGAGCCAGTCTGCAGTTCGGATTGTTTCTTCGTCGTGTTCGACGACGATGAGCGTGTTACCGAGATCCCGCAGCTTGATGAGCGTCTCAATGAGTCGTCGATTGTCACGCTGGTGCAGACCGATGCTGGGTTCATCGAGTACGTAGAGCACACCGGTCAGGCCCGAGCCAATCTGCGTCGCAAGGCGGATGCGCTGGGCCTCGCCACCCGACAGTGTCCCCGCCGAACGCGCAAGGTTGAGATAGTTCAGGCCGACTTCAATGAGAAACGTCAGGCGCGCGCGTATCTCACGCAAGACCTGGGCAGCAATGTGTGCCTCGCGCTCAGTCAGGTGCAACCCATCCATGAACGTCGCCGCATCGGCAAGAGACAAATCTGTGACATCAGAAATTGACTTGTCGTTGACCGTGACTGCGAGTACTTCCGGACGCAAGCGGCGTCCTTCACATGACGGGCACGGCACCTCGCGAAGGTACTCGGCCCAACGCGCGCGCTGCACATCAGAATCAGCCTGCATGTACTGGCGCTCAATGTAGGGAACGACGCCCTCAAAACCACTGCTGTAGGTCATTTCGCGACCGTATCGGTTCTTCCACTTCACCTTGACCGAGTAGTTGTTGCCAGTGAGCACGGCTTCGCGAACCTCCTCCGGGAGGTCGCGCCAGGGGGTGCTGAGGCTAAATTCAAGATCGGCAGCAAGACCCGTGAGTAGCTTGTCGTAGTACTGGTAGAGACCTTTACCTTGGCTGGTCCACGGCACGATGACTCCCTCGTCAATAGACAACGTGTCATCGGCCAGTAGAAGTTCCTCGTCTACCGACATGCGCGTGCCCAGCCCGGAACACTCGCTGCAAGCCCCGAATGGTGAGTTAAAGGAGAACGTTCGCGGTTCAATTTCAGTAAGCGCAACAGCGTGGCTGTTTGGGCAGGACAACTTCTCACTAAACGTGAGAACTTCTGCGGGCTCGTTGTCGACGAGGTGGATGTTGACGACGCCACCGGTCAATTTGAGGGCCGTTTCGAGACTGTCAGTGAGACGGTCAAGCATCTCTTCTGAAGCCACGAGACGGTCTACCACGACCGCGATGTCGTGCTTGTAGGACTTCTTGAGCACCGGAGGTTCAGTCAGTGAAACCTGTTCGCCGTCGACCAAGGCCCGCGCAAAACCGGCGCTGGAGAGTTCTGCAAATAGCTCAACGAACTCTCCCTTCTTTTGCTCGACGACCGGAGCGACAACGAGAAATCGAGTGCCATCGGCCAACCCGACGAGTTGATCGGCAATCTGTTGAACTGTCTGCGATTGGATGAGCTCACCGCATTCAGCACAGTGTGGCTTGCCGATTCGTGCCCACAACAAACGCATGTAGTCATAAATTTCGGTGATCGTGCCAACGGTGGAACGAGGGTTGCGGTTGGTGGATTTCTGATCGATCGAAACAGCCGGGCTTAGTCCCTCGATGAAGTCGACGTCGGGGCGATCCACCTGTCCCAAGAATTGACGCGCATATGCGGACAGCGACTCAACATAGCGGCGTTGTCCCTCGGCGAAAATGGTGTCAAAGGCAAGCGATGACTTACCCGAGCCGGAAAGCCCAGTGAAGACAACGAGACTGTCGCGCGGAATCTCAAGATCGACGTTCTTAAGGTTGTGTACGCGGGCTCCGCGCACGCTGAGGTGAGAGTGAGACTGAGCCGCCATGGCTCAATCCTATGCGTGTCCCGCCTTGTGAATTTGCCGAAGCTCGCTCTTCAGATCAGCGAGTTCATCCCGCAATCGCGCCGCCAATTCGAATTTCAATTCAGCGGCAGCCTCGAGCATCTGCCCGTTCAAATCCGCGATCAAGCCCTCGAGGGCTCGAACGCCCTCGGCGCCGATGCCGGTGCCTTTCACCTTCGTTCGCGAGGTTGATGACGCACCGGACATGAGCTGAGCGGTGTCGGCCTCCTCTCGCGCCAGCATGGCTGTAATGTCGGCAATCTTCTTGCGCAAAGGCTGCGGGTCAATGTTGTGTTCGCGGTTGTAGGCGAGTTGTCTTTCGCGTCGACGGGTGGTCTCGTCGATTGCACGCTTCATCGAATCAGTCATCGTGCTGGCATACATGTGCACCTCGCCCGAGACGTTGCGAGCAGCACGGCCAATGGTCTGAATGAGGGACGTCGTTGAACGCAGGAAGCCTTCTTTATCGGCGTCGAGGATCGACACCAGCGACACTTCGGGGAGGTCAAGACCTTCGCGAAGCAAGTTGATACCGACGAGTACGTCGTAGACGCCCTGGCGAAGCTCCGTGAGCAACTCGACACGTCGAAGAGTGTCCACGTCAGAGTGAAGGTACCTCACCCGCACTCCCGCCTCAGTCAAAAAGTCGGTGAGCTCTTCGGCCATTTTTTTGGTCAGAGTGGTTACGAGAACGCGTTCGTCGCGCTCAGCGCGCAGGCGAATTTCTTCGAGCAGGTCATCAATTTGTCCGACCGCCGGCTTAACGATGACTTGTGGGTCGACCAGTCCTGTCGGACGGATGATCTGTTCGACAATGCCGTCAGCACGTTCGAGCTCATACCTGGCAGGGGTCGCCGACAGGTAGACCGTCTGACCTACTCGCTCTTTGAATTCATCGAATCGTAGCGGGCGGTTATCGAGCGCACTGGGCAGTCGAAAACCGTGTTCCACGAGAGTGCGCTTACGTGAGGAATCCCCCTCGTACATGGCGCCGAGCTGTGGAACCGTGACGTGTGACTCATCAATGACACACAGAAAGTCGTCGGGAAAATAGTCCAGCAAACAACGAGGTGGCTCCCCCGGTTCACGGTAGTCAATGTGCCGAGAGTAGTTTTCGATCCCCGAACAGAATCCAATCTGCTCAATCATTTCAAGATCGAATGTGGTGCGCATGCGCAAGCGCTGCGCCTCGAGAAGCTTGCCCGCCGATTCAAATTCAGCCACGCGGACTTCCATTTCATTGCGGATATCTCCAGCGGCACGTTTCATGATGTCTTGGCTGGCCACATAGTGTGACGCCGGGAAGACCGCGACGCTCTCCAGCTTTTCGATAACCTCGCCGGTCAACGGGTGCAATGTGTAGAGCGCATCAATCTCGTCCCCAAAAAGTTCGATGCGGATCGCGTGCTCTTCATACATCGGGATGATCTCGATAGTGTCTCCACGCACCCGAAAGTTTCCGCGCGAAAAGTCGATGTCGTTGCGCGCGTACTGCATGTCAACGAAGCGACGCGCAATTGCCTCGCGCGACATCTTTTGTCCCACGTCCAGAGCGAGCATCGCCTTGAGATATTCCTCGGGAGCACCGAGGCCGTAAATGCAGGAGACGGTTGCCACCACAACGACGTCACGGCGACTGAGAAGCGAGGTCGTGGTTGAGTGCCGAAGACGCTCAACCTCGGCATTGACGGAACTGTCCTTTTCAATGAAGGTATCCGTTTGCGGCACATAGGCCTCGGGCTGATAGTAGTCATAGTACGAAACGAAATACTCAACAGCGTTTTCGGGAAATAGCTCGCGCATTTCCGTCGCTAACTGAGCTGCCAGCGTCTTATTGTGCGCGAGAATCAGCGTGGGACGTTGCACCTGTTCGATGAGCCAGGCAGTCGTTGCAGATTTTCCGGTTCCGGTCGCACCGAGAAGAACGACGTCGGTTTCACCAGCGTTGATGCGACTTGCCAGCTCAGCTATCGCCGCGGGCTGGTCACCACTAGGTTGGTACTCACTCACGACCTTCAACGGTTTCCGCGAGCGTCGAGTGTCCATAACCCAATGCTACGAGTTGCGCGCCTGGAGCTGAGACCAGACCGTGTCAACTTGAGCGAGCGTATTCTCGAGCGTTGTCGACGCGTCGATTATGTAGTCCGCGCGCTCACGACGTTGATCCTCAGTGGCCTGAGCCGCGACGCGTCGTTGAGCCTCATCCTGAGACATTCCGCGCAACGAGACCAAGCGGTCAATGCGCGTCGCGTTCGGCACAGTCAGCACGACCACCGCATCGAAGTTGTAGGCGTTCTTCGATTCAACGAGTAGAGGAATGTCGTAGATAACAATTCCGGTGGGATCCGACTCTCGCCAACGGGCAATCGCTTCGCCACTCAGTCGCGACACTTCGGGGTGAACAATCCCCTCGAGCCTTGTGCGCGCTTCGTGATCCGCAAAGACAATCCCACCGAGCGCGGCACGGTCGAGGGCACCGGTCGCATCGAGAATCTCAGAACCAAACGTGGCGGCAACCTGCGCGAGTCCTGGCGAGCCAGGTGCTACCGCATCACGCGCGAGTTGATCGGCGTCGATGATGTGCGCGCCCAACTCAGCAAGCCGCGCGGCGACTGTTGACTTGCCAGCACCGATACCACCGGTCAAACCAACGAGAAGCATGCCGCTAGCCTACTTTGGTGCCGGGCTTAAACGCGTGTGGGGCCCGATCCAGCGGACCGAACCCCACACAAGGCGTTTATCGCTTAGTTACCTGCGAGCTTGTCGCGGAGGGCAGCGAGCGACTCGTCGTCAGCCAAGGTGCCAGCCGAAGCGGCATCCGAAGCGAACGAGGTAGCAGCGGCTTCGTCAGCGCCAGCGTTAGCGGGAGCCGAAGGAAGGGTTGCCTCCTTGGCAAGTGCAACCTTGACCTGAGCCTTGTGCTGCTCCCAGCGAGCCTGAGCTGCTGCGTAGTCCTGCTCCCACTTCTCGCGCTGAGCGTCGAAGCCCTCGCGCCATTCGTTGGTAGCGGGGTCGAAGCCCTCGGGGTACTTGTAGTTGCCCTGCTCGTCGTACTCGGTGAGCATTCCGTAGAGTGCGGGGTCGAACTCGGTGCCCTCGGGGTCAACACCCTCGTTGGCCTGCTTGAGGCTGAGCGAGATGCGGCGACGCTCGAGGTCGATGTCGATGACCTTAACGAACACGTCGTCACCGACCGAGACAACCTGCTCGGCGAGCTCAACGTGCTTGCCCGAGAGCTCGGAGATGTGCACAAGGCCCTCGATGCCGTCCGCAACGCGAACGAACGCGCCGAACGGAACGAGCTTGGTGACTTTACCGGGAGCAACCTGACCGATTGCGTGGGTGCGGGCAAATACCTGCCACGGGTCTTCCTGAGTTGCCTTGAGCGACAGTGAAACGCGCTCGCGCTCCATGTCCACTTCGAGGATCTCGACGGTGACTTCCTGTCCAACTTCGACAACCTCAGAGGCGTGCTCGATGTGCTTCCAGCTGAGCTCAGAAACGTGGACGAGACCGTCTACGCCGCCAAGGTCAACGAATGCACCGAAGTTGACGATGCTCGAGACGACACCCTTGCGAACCTGACCCTTTTGGAGGTTGGTGAGGAAGGTGCTGCGGCTCTCCGACTGGCTCTGAACGAGCAGGGCGCGGCGCGAGAGAACAACGTTGTTGCGGTTCTTGTCGAGCTCGAGAATCTTGGCCTCAACGGGCTGACCAAGGTAGGGCGTGAGGTCGCGGACGCGACGGAGCTCGATGAGAGAAGCGGGAAGGAAGCCACGGAGTCCAATGTCAACGATGAGTCCACCCTTGACAACCTCGATGACGGTACCGGTAACGACGCCGTCGTTGTCGCGGATCTTCTCGACATCACCCCAGGCACGCTCGTACTGTGCGCGCTTCTTGGAGAGGATGAGGCGGCCTTCTTTGTCTTCCTTCTGAAGAACGAGGGCCTCAATGCTGTCGCCTACGTTGACGATTTCGTTCGGGTCAACATCGTGGCGAATGGAAAGTTCACGGGAGGGAATAACACCCTCAGTCTTGTAACCCACGTCGAGAAGAACCTCGTCGCGATCAATCTTGACGACGGTACCTTCGATGAGGTCGCCATCGTTGAAGAACTTGAGGGTTGCTTCTACGGCGGCGAGGAAGTCTTCAGCAGAGCCGATGTCGTTGATGGCGATCTGCTTGGTTGACTTGGTTGGGGTCATTACGTTGTGCTCCTGGTGTTGGACATAAATAGAGCCCGGATGCAAAGCATTGTTCGCATCAGGGCATGCGGAAGTGCACGGAATTGTGCCCTTCAAGCGTACCGCACGAATTGCTTCGCTAAAACCGCGGATTTAGGAGCGAACTAGTGCGCGGCTGCGTTCCAGCTGATGCCAATACCGACATGCACGTCCAACGGGACGGCGAGCTGTGCGGCCTGAGACATGTTGCGTACGACCACCTCAGTGACAGCATCGATTTCAGCATCGACTGCCTCAATCACGAGCTCGTCATGAACCTGCAACAGGATACGCGAAGCGAACTTTTTTGCTTGCAGCTCTTCCTCAACGGCGTTCATGGCGCGCTTCATGATGTCCGCAGCCGTTCCCTGCATCGGAGCGTTGAGCGCCTGGCGCTCGGCTGCCTCACGCAGAATGCGGTTCGGGCTCTGCAAGTCTGGGAACGGACGGCGACGACCGAACAGCGTCTCGGTGTAGCCACGAGTTCGCGCATCCTCGACGACGCCGCGCAGATAATCGCGCACTCCCCCGAAGCGCATAAAGTAGTCGGCCATCAACTGCTTTGCTTCTTTGTTTTCGATGCCCAGCTGTTTTGCTAAACCGAACGCGCTGAGTCCATAAGCGAGGCCGTAACTCATCGCTTTGACCTTTGAGCGCATGTCGTTCGTCACATCGGCGGGATCCACCCCAAAAACTCGGGCGCCGACAAATCGGTGCAGGTCTTCTCCCGAGTGGAATGCTTCGATGAGTCCCGCATCCTGAGAAAAGTGCGCCATGACACGCATTTCAATTTGCGAGTAGTCCGCGCTGATGAGCTGGTCAAACCCCTCGCCAACCACAAATGTGTCTCGAATTCGACGCCCATCTTCAGAGCGCACAGGGATGTTCTGCAAGTTGGGGTTCAACGAGGAGAGTCGCCCGGTTGACGTTCCCGTTTGCAGGTAGGTCGTGTGGATGCGTCCGTCCGGAGCGACACTTGCGTCGAGGGTTTCGACGATTTGGGCGAGCTTCGTCACATCGCGATGCTCGAGCAGTTTTGCGAGGAACGGGTGTGGGTTTGATGCTTGCAAATCGGCTAACGATGCCGCGTCGGTTGAGTATCCGGTCTTTGTTGCACGCGTCTTGGGCATTGCAAGCTGGTCGAACAAGACCTCTTGAAGCTGTTTGGGACTCGCCAGATTCACTTCACGATCGATGAGCGCATAGGCGTCTTTGGCAACGGCGTCCGCACGCGTCAGCATTTCTGTCTTGAATGACGTCAATGCGTGCGCATCGATTGCGACGCCACGAAGCTCCATGGCGGCAAGTGTCAACAGGGACGGAATTTCAATCTCGAGCAGAACGGAGATTTCGGCTGGTGTCATCTCCGCGTGAACCGCAGAACTTAATTGCGCAACCACCCATGCCTGTCCCCCCGCGCCAATATCCTCAACCTCCGGAATCAATTGAGTGGGATCGCTCCGACGCACCGCCTGCGCGCAATAGCGATTGAAGAGGTCATCGACGTCGCGCTTTGAGACGTCAGCTCGAATAATCCAGTCGGCCAGTTCTGCATCGAAGACAAGCCCACTCAGGTCGATTCCTGCTTTGGCCAAAGCCTTCACTTGCGACTTGGCCCCGTACATCACTTTCGGGGTGGACGACTCGAGCCATCGGGCAAGACCGTCCATGTCGGCACGGTGTGGCGACCAGGGAACGTGAGCGACGTTGTCACCGTGCGCCAGTCCGATGGACTGGATGTCACTGCCGTCCGTTTCAACGTGCACTGCAACCCCGAGAGCAGCTTCGTGATCAATTCGCTTCAGCCAGCCCTCGAGCTCCTCATCGAGAACGCGATGCACTGCCGGCACCTCGACGACCTGTGGAGGGTCGGCGACAACTCGCCCTCGCTGGTCTGCACGCGAGTCAGTACTGAGGTGAGGCGCGGAAGCAGGGGCCGAAGCATTCGCGGGTCGCGCCGATGCACCTGATTGAGACTCTCCACTCGCTGCGCCGCTGAGCTTCAGCACGCGTTCAAGGAGGCTCCGGAACTGCAACTTTCCAAAGACATCACGCACGGCATTAGCATCGAATTCACCGCGGGTAAGGTCCGTGGGAGCAACCGGAAGTTCCACATCCGTGACCAGTCGATTGAGTCGACGGTTGCGCTCAGCGTTCGGGGCGAACTCGCGCAGATTTTCGCCGACCTTGCCGGGAATCTCGTCGCGTCGACGCAAAATCTCTTCGAGCGATCCATACTCGTTGATCCACTTGACCGCCGTCTTTTCCCCAACCTTCGGAATGCCCGGAAGATTGTCGCTGGTCTCGCCGACGAGGGCGGCAACCTCGGGATACTGATGTGGCTGAATGCCATAACGCTCGAACACTTTCGCCGCGTCATAACGCGTAAGCTCGCTCACCCCTTGCTTGGACGGATAGAGCAGCGTCACATTGTCGTTGACGAGCTGAATCGTGTCGCGATCGCCGGAGACCACCAGAACGCGGAAACCCGCCTGGGCGCCCTGATGAGACAGAGTTGCCAGGATGTCATCCGCCTCAAAATCTTCTTTTTGCAGAGTCACGATGTTCATCGCGTGCAATGCGTCCTGCAGCAACGGCACCTGGCCGATGAATTCCGGCGGTGTCTCGCCGCGGGTGCCCTTGTACTCGGGATACTCGCGCGTGCGGAAGCTATAACGCGAAATGTCGAACGCAACCGCGAGGTGCGTGGGTTGCTCCTTGGCGAGCAAGTTCAAGAGCATCGAAATGAACCCGTGGATGGCGTTCGTGTGCTGACCGTCGCTGGTCTGAAAACTTTCGAGAGGAAGCGCATAGAACGCTCGGAATGCGAGCGAATGTCCGTCAATGAGCAGAAGAGTAGGCTGAGTTTCGTCGGACATACGTCCACACTAGTCGTCGCATCTCCTGCGATATTTGAAGCGAGTACAAGGGTTTTCATGGCTGAGTTTGATGTGCGTCCCCCCGCGATTGACCTGATGCAATTCCTCGGAGCCACAAGCGGCCCCCTCGCGCAGAAGATGGACATACAGTTTCACGAACTCAGGCCCGACTACGCCCTAGCCACGATGCCGGTTGAGGGAAACACCCAGACCTTTGGCATTCTGCACGGTGGTGCCTACGTGGTGCTCGGCGAGTCGATGGGCTCGATCTGTGCGAATGTTTATCGCCACAGCAAAGGTCTCGCTGGCCACGCCGTCGGCATCGAAATCAATGCGAGTCACACCGGCAGCGCACGCGAGGGCTTCGTTATCGGCGAGTGCACAGCACTTCACTTGGGGCGCACGCTGACGACGCACGAAATCGTCGTTCGTGATCAGTCAGGTAGACGCCTGAGCACCGTGCGCATTACGAATCTCATCAAGAACGCGTAAGGCACGCGCGAAGCGTTACTCCGGCTTGGGGCCGAGTTGATCGATGATGGTGAGCGCCACGTCTTTCATGGTGAGACGGCGATCCATCGAGGCCTTTTGAATCCAACGGAAAGCTTCAGGCTCAGTGAGGCCCATTTTCTCGTTGAGTATGCCCTTTGCGATGTCGACGACCTTGCGCGTTTCAAAACGGTCGGCCATGTCGGAAATTTCACCTTCGAGGGCCTGAATCTGCTCGTAGCGCGAGAGCGCGATCTCGATCGCGGGTAACAGGTCACTGGGCGTGAACGGCTTCACAACATAGGCGAGTGCACCGGCAGCGGCGGCACGCTCGACCAGCTCCTTCTGACTGAAGGCAGTAAGCAATACCACGGGAGCTATGTTGTCTTTGTTGAGACGCTCAGCAGCGGAGATACCGTCGAGCTTGGGCATCTTGACGTCCATCACGACGAGATCGGGGCGCAGAGCCGTCGCGAGTTCAACAGCGCGCTCGCCATCTCCGGCCTCACCGACCACATCGAAGCCGTTATCCCGAAGCGTCTCAACGATGTCCATGCGGATGAGCGCTTCATCTTCGGCGACAACGACGCGGCGGGTGGTACTTGATGTTTCGGGGTGTTCAGTCACGACTCCAGCCTAGGATATTCTGGAGACTTCAGCAGTGAATGCCGGATTGGCGGAATGGCAGACGCGGCGCACTCAAAATGCGTTGTCGCAAGACGTGTGGGTTCAAGTCCCACATCCGGCACCAAACAAAAGAAGGCCCGCTCAGCGAGGGCCTTCTTTTGTCGAGATGTGTTCGCTTAATTCGCGTACGCGGGAGCTGCCGCTGAGTGCGCATCACCGATCTTGTGTACGCGCAGGTCGTTGGTCGAACCGGCAATTCCGGGAGGCGAACCAGCAATGACAACGACCTTGTCACCAAGTTCGGCAAGACCGTGACCGAGCAGAACGTCGTCCACTTGACCGAACATGGCGTCGGTGTGAGTCACGGGGTCAACCAGGAAACTGGTGACGCCCCACGACAGTGCCATACGACGCAGGATGTTTTCGTGCGGCGTAAGAACGATCATAGGAATTTCACAACGCAGGCGTGCCATGCGGCGAGCTGAGTCACCAGACTCCGTGAAGACGACGAGGAACTTGGCGCCAATAAATTCGGCAACCTCGGCGGCAGCGAGCGTGATTGCTCCACCCTGGGTGCGAGGCTTGGTGCCGAGGTCCGGAATGCGATCGAGCCCGTGATCTTCAGTGGACTCGATAATGCGCGCCATCGTCTTGACGGTTTGCACCGGGTACTCACCGACGCTCGTCTCCCCGGAGAGCATGACAGCGTCGGTGCCGTCGAGGACCGCGTTTGCGCAGTCCGAAGCTTCAGCACGCGTCGGACGCGGGCTGGAAATCATCGATTCAAGAACCTGGGTGGCAACGATGACCGGCTTTGCCCAGCGACGTGCGAGTTCGACGGCACGCTTTTGAACAATGGGAACAGCCTCGAGTGGAAGTTCCACACCGAGGTCACCACGAGCAACCATGATGCCGTCGAATGCGTCGACGATTTCTTCAAGGTTGTCGACAGCTTGGGGCTTTTCGACCTTGGCGATAACAGGAAGTCGAATCCCCTCTTCATCCATGATTTCGTGAACTCGCCTGATATCCGCTGCATCGCGAACGAAGCTCAGCGCGATGAAGTCAGCACCGAGACGCAGACCCCAGCGAAGGTCAGCCTCATCCTTGTCACTCATTGCAGGTACGTTGACCGCGACGCCCGGCAAGTTGATGCCCTTATTGTTGCTGATCGGACCAGCGACCTCGACCGTGGTCACGACACGAGTGCCATCGGTCGAGACGACGCGAAGACCGACCTTCCCGTCATCAATGAGCAAGGGATCGCCGGCCTTGACGTCACCGGGCAGACCCTTGTATGTGGTCGACGACAGCTCTTTGGTGCCGAGCACATCCTCGATAGTGATTGTGAACGTGTCACCCTCTGCAAGCTCGTAGGGGCCACCCTCAAACTTGCCAAGGCGAATCTTCGGACCCTGCAGGTCGACGAGCACAGCAACCGCACGACCGGCGTCGGCCGCGGCTTGTCGCACGTTATGGTAGATCTCCTCATGCACGTCGTAAGTGCCGTGACTGAGGTTCATGCGACAGACGTCAACGCCCGCGTCGATGATCTTCTTTAGGTTTTCGTAGCTAGACGTTGCCGGCCCGAGGGTGGCAACAATTTTGGCTCGTCTCATTATTTCCGTCTCACTGGTTTGATGAAAGCTGTTTCAATCTACAGAGCAATTGCCCGAGACATTGCATCGACAGGACTTGGTAGGAGTGTCGAACCCTCGAGATATGTGTCCACCGCGGCAGCCGCAGCGCGTCCTTCTGCGATAGCCCACACAATCAGCGATGCGCCGCGACCGGCATCGCCGGCAACGAAAACACCGGGAACGTTTGTCGTGAAGTCGTGGTTTCGTGCGAGCGTCCCACGATCAGACCAGGCGACATCGGTCTGGTCAGCAAGGGAGTCACCGTCGTTACCGGTAAAACCGAGCGCAAGGAACACGAAGTCCGCAGGAATCTCACGTTCGGTTCCGAGCTTGGGGAAACGCTTTCCGTCGGCAAATTCGGTTTCGGCTACGCGAAGTGCCCGCAGGTTGCCCTCGTCGTCGCCGAGATACTCGACCGTTGACACGGTGTAGACACGAGCTCCGCCCTCTTCGTGAGCGCTTGCAACCTCGAACAGGTGCGGGTCTGTCGGCCACGGAGTGTTATCGCCACGGTCAGTGGCTGGCTTACGTCCGATGGCCAGTGTGGTCACGCTGGCCGCACCTTGTCGGTGTGCAGTACCAATGCAGTCGGCACCGGTGTCACCGCCACCCAGAATGATCACGTGCTTGCCCTTGACATCAATGAGGTCAGCGACCTGCTCCCCCGCAACCGCGCGGTTGGCGCGAGTCAGGTAGTCCATCGCATAGTGCACGCCGTTTAGCTCGCGACCGGGCAGAGCGAGATCGCGAGGCTTAAGCGCGCCGGTAGCTACAACAACAGCGTCGTAACGCTCTTGGAGGTCTGCCCAGGTGATGTCCACGCCGATGTTCTTCGACGTACGGAAACGCGTGCCCTCAGCCTCCATCTGTTCGATGCGTCTATCAATCTGATGCTTTTCCATCTTGAAATCGGGGATTCCGTAACGCAGGAGTCCGCCGATCTTGTCGTCACGTTCGTACACGGCGACGGTGTGACCGGCGCGCGTGAGTTGCTGTGCAGCGGCGAGACCGGCCGGCCCCGAACCGACCACGGCCACGGTCTTGCCCGTCAAGCGTGCCGGCTCGTGAGGCTTGACCCATCCCTCGTCGAAGGCACGATCGATGATCGAGACCTCGACCTGCTTAATCGTGACGGCGGGCTGATTAATGCCGAGCACACAGGCACTCTCACACGGCGCCGGGCACAAACGGCCGGTGAATTCCGGGAAGTTATTGGTGGCGTGGAGTCGCTCAATCGCTGACTTGTAGTCGCCACGCCAGACGAGGTCGTTCCACTCGGGGATGAGGTTTCCGAGAGGACATCCTTGGTGACAGAACGGAACTCCACAGTCCATGCATCGTCCAGACTGGCGGTGCAGAACCTCGGGATTTCCGGGTTCGTAAACTTCTTTCCAGTCAAGAAGACGAATGGGTACAGGGCGACGGGCCGGAACTTCACGTTCCGTCGTGGTCAAAAAGCCTTTGGGATCAGCCACCGGTAACCTCCAAAATCTTCTTCCAGGTCTCGTCACCGTCGGGGTCGATTCCCCGGTCGACCGCATCCTGACGTGTTGCGAGAACTGCTGCGTAGTCGCGAGGAAGCACCTTTACAAAGTTACGTGCCGTTTCGTCCCAGTTGGCAAGCAGTTCAGCGGCGCGCGAGGAGCCGGTCAACGACGCGTGCTGCTCGAGTAGGTCACGCAAGATTTCGAGGTCAGCCCCGCCGAGCTCCAGAAGCTGAATCTCACCAGCGGCGAGAGCATCTGAGTTGACGTTCGTCGCCTGGAGTCCGTAGACGTAAGCGGTTCCACCACTCATACCGGCACCAAGGTTTCGCCCGGTTGCGCCGAGAACGACGGCGAGACCCCCAGTCATGTACTCAAGCGCGTGATCACCGCAGCCTTCGACGATGGCGGTTGCACCTGAGTTACGCACGAGGAATCGCTCGCCGACACGACCACGAATGAACATCGAACCGCTCGTTGCACCGTAGCCAACGACGTTTCCTGCGATGACGTTGTCTTCGGCCGCGAACGGAGACGCCTCATGCGGGCGAACGATGACGCGACCGCCCGAGAGTCCCTTGCCAACATAGTCATTCGAGTCACCGACGAGGGTGAGCGTCACGCCAGAAGGCACAAATGCACCGAGCGATTGACCAGCAGAACCGCGCAGAGTGATCGAAATCGTGTCCTGCGGAAGTCCGTGCTCACCGAACTTCTTGGTCAGCTCGTGACCAAGCATCGTGCCGACGGCGCGTTCGGTGTTACGGATAGGCACGTCGATGGCAACAGGTGCTCCATCAGCCAGCGCCGGCGCGGCAAGAGCGATGAGTTGACGGTCAAAGTGCTGATCCAACTCGTGATCCTGCCCTCGCATTTGACGTCGGGGCACCTCGGCAGCGAATTTTGCTCCGTCAAGAATCGGCTGGATGTCGAGTCCATCAGCCTTCCAGTGAGCGACGGCCCTACGCGAATCAATCATGTCCACGCGACCGATGGCTTCGTCGAGTGTGCGGAAACCAAGCTCGGCCAGGTACTCGCGCACCTCTTCGGCGATGAACTCCATGAAATTGACGACGAACTCAGGTTTGCCGGTGAAGCGCGAGCGCAACGTGGGGTTCTGTGTCGCCACACCAACGGGGCACGTGTCGAGGTGGCAGACACGCATCATGATGCAGCCCGACACAACAAGCGGAGCGGTTGCGAACCCAAATTCTTCAGCACCCAATAGCGCTGCGACCACAACATCGCGGCCCGTCTTGAGTTGACCATCCACCTGAACCGACACGCGATCGCGCATGTCGTTGATCATGAGTGTCTGCTGCGCCTCAGCGAGACCCAGCTCCCACGGCGTACCTGCGTGCTTGAGCGAGTTCAGCGGGCTCGCACCGGTACCGCCGTCGTGACCGGAGATGAGAATGACATCAGCCAGCGCCTTCGAAACACCGGCGGCAACGGCACCAATGCCTGACTGCGAAACGAGCTTGACGTGCACGCGGGCCGACGGGTTCGCACGTTTGACGTCGAAGATCAACTGCTTGAGGTCTTCAATCGAGTAGATGTCGTGGTGCGGCGGCGGCGAAATGAGACCGACACCAGCCGTTGCGTGACGTGTGCGCGCGATCCACGGGTAGACCTTGTTGTTGGGCAGCTGTCCACCCTCACCAGGCTTGGCCCCCTGCGCCATCTTGATCTGAATGTCGTCAGCGTGAGTCAGATACATGCTTGTCACGCCGAAACGTCCCGAGGCAACCTGCTTGATTGCGGAACGGCGGGCTGGGTCGAGCAAGCGCGCAACGTCTTCGCCACCCTCGCCCGTGTTGGACTTGGCGCCGATGCTGTTCATCGCAATCGCAAGCGTCTCGTGCGCCTCAGGGGAAATTGAACCGTAGCTCATCGCGCCCGTCGAGAAGCGCTTGACGATTGACGCAACGGGCTCTACCTCGTCAAGCGCAACAGGCGGTCGTACGCCCTGCTTGAACTCGAAAAGGCCACGAATGGTCATCAGCGACTCCGACTGGTCGTCGATAAGTTGCGTGTACTCGCGGAAGATGTCGTAGCGACGCGTGCGTGTCGCGTGCTGGAGTCGGAAGACCGTTTCCGGGTTGAACAGGTGCGGTGCACCATCGCGACGCCACTGGAATTCTCCACCCGTGGTGAGGCGCTCGTGAACGAGTTCAACGCCCGCACCATCGGGATAGGCCGAGCGGTGACGCGCTGTGTTTTCAGCCGTGATGACATCCAGGCCGACACCACCGAGCTTGCTCTCGGTACCCGTAAAGAATGCGTCGATGAACTCTTGGCTGAGACCGACAGCCTCGAAGGTCTGTGCGCCAGAGTATGACGAGACGGTGGAAATTCCCATCTTCGACATGATCTTGAGCACACCCTTACCGAGTGCCTTGATGACGTTCTTTACTGCCTTCTCGGGAGTCACATCAGTGATGTATCCGGTGCGCACCAGATTCTCAACTGATTCCATAGCGAGGTAGGGGTTGACCGATCCGGCACCGTATCCGAGCAGAACAGCCACGTGGTGCACCTCCCGCACATCGCCGGCTTCGACGAGAAGACCAACACGCATACGTGTTTGTCTGCGGATGAGGTGGTGGTGCACTGCGGAGACGCTCAAGAGCGAGGGAATCGGGGCGAGCTCGTGTGTGGAGTCGCGATCGGAAAGCACAATGAATTCAGCACCGGATGCGACAGCGGCCTCCGCCTCGGCGCAAATCTCAGCGAGACGCTGCTCCATCGACTCAACGCCCTCGTCAACACGGTAAAGCGCCTTGATGGTGACCGTCGAGCGAACGCCATCAGCGTTGTGGAGGTGCTGAATTTTCGCAAGCTCGTCGTTGTCGATGACCGGGAACTCGACCACAACGTGTCGCGCGTGTGCCGGAGTGGCCTCAAGGAGGTTCAGCTCGGGACCGAGACCACGACGCATGCTCGTGACAACCTCTTCACGAATCGAGTCAAGTGGCGGGTTAGTTACCTGAGCGAACTGTTGAACAAAGTAGTCGAACAGCACGCGTGGGCGCTCGCTGAGCACTGCGATGGGAGTGTCGGAACCCATTGCACCAAGTGGCTCCTGACCGGTCTTGGCCATGGGCGCGAGCATGATGCGGAGGTCTTCTTCGGTGTAGCCGAACGTGCGCTGGCGGCGAGCGATGGACGCCGGTGTGTGGATAATGTGTTCGCGTTCCGGAAGGTCAGCAAGCTCGATGCGCGAGGCGTCAATCCAGTCCTGCCACGGTTCAGCCGCAGCGAGATCCGCCTTGATTTCCGAGTCATCGATGATGCGTCCAGCAACTGTGTCGACGAGGAGCATCTTGCCGGGCTGAAGGCGACCCTTGGCCACCACGCGCTCCGGAGCGACATCGTGCACACCGATTTCGGAAGCGACAACGATCAAACCGTCGTCAGTGATTTGGTAGCGCCCGGGACGCAGACCGTTGCGGTCGAGCGTCGCACCGACAAGTGAACCATCGGTGAAAGCGACAGCTGCAGGACCATCCCACGGCTCCATGAGGGATGAGTGGTACTCGTAGAAGGATCGGCGGGCAGCATCCATCGACGGCTGGTTTTCCCACGCTTCAGGAATCATCATCATGATGGCGTGCGGAAGCGAACGACCAGCAAGCGTCAGAAGCTCGACGACTTCATCGAAACTCGCCGAATCGCTCGCACCTGGTGTGCAGATCGGGAAGAGTTCAGAGACGTCACCGAGAACTTCACTGGCAAGCTGCGACTGCCGCGCCTGCATCCAGTTACGGTTGCCCTGCACCGTGTTGATTTCACCGTTATGTGCAATGAAGCGGAACGGGTGCGCCAGAGGCCACGATGGGAAAGTGTTGGTCGAATAGCGCGAGTGCACGAGCGCAAGGGTCGAGGTGAAGCGCTCGTCCTGAAGGTCGTCGTAGAACGGCTCTAGTTGGAGCGTCGTGAGCATGCCTTTGTAGACGATGGTTCGCGACGAGAGGGACGGGAAGTAAATCTCGCACTCGCGCTCTACGCGCTTACGCAGGCGGTAAACCTGGCGGTCCAGATCGATACCCGAGAGAAGACCAGATCCGCTGGTTACGAATACCTGCTCAACAGCCGGCATGGCCTCGCGGGCGAGATTTCCGAGGTGCTCGGGATTGACCGGGACCGAACGCCAGCCAAGAACCACGAGTCCTTCGGACTGCGCGATGTCAGCAAACCGCTCCTTGATAGCTTCGCGAGCGGACGCATCGGTGGGAAGAAAAGCATTACCCGCAGCGTAAAAGCCATTCGCGGGCAGCGCGAACCCAGAAACCGCCGTGAAGAAATCGTGCGGGATTTGGGTGAGGATTCCGGCACCATCACCCGTGCCGGCGTCTGAACCGACAGCGCCACGGTGTTCGAGGTTACGGAGTGAACCGAGAGCGACATCGATGATGTCGTGACCGGGCTGCTGACGAAGAGTCGCAACCATAGCGAAACCACAGGAGTCTTTTTCGTTGTCAGGATTGAACAAACCCTGCGCCGAAGGCACTGCGGAGAAACGCTGATGGGGCAAGCTGACCGTCACGCACGGCCTCCTCTCATAACAAAAACCTCGCTAGAACACATTGCGATCTAGACATGAAACGGGGGATGTCACCGCGACTACTCGCGCTGACGGATTTTCGCGTCGAGAGAAACTACTTCGACTGACTTGTGGCCTACGAACTCGACGATTCTTTTTCCGACGAGGCGACCTTGCCAACGTGGTAACGGGCTGGTTCGCCCTCAGGAGAGTCTACTGCAGTCTGCGCAGGTTCACGCCCGGGACGGTAGACGCTGAGTTCGCGTCCGGGGTGGCGACGGCGCGACACAACCAAGATGACCAACCCGAGAGCTATTGCCGCAAGGGCCGCCCAGGTGTTCGTTCGAAGCCCCATCCAGGTCTCGCTGGGATCGAGGCGCATTTCCTCGAGCCAGGAACGGCCGATGCCGTACCACATCAGATACAGAGCGAGTGCACGCCCCCAGCGCAGGTCAGTGCGTTTTTCGAGAAAGAGGATCACGGCAATGCCCAGCAGGTTCCAGATGATTTCATACAAGAAAGTCGGCTGAAAGAGGGTTCCGTCGGGAAGCCCAATCGGAATCGCGCTATTAGGGCGATCAATCTGCAAACCCCACGGAAGCGTCGTCGGCAGGCCGAACAACTCTTGATTGAAGTAATTGCCAAAGCGACCAGCCGCTTGGGCGAGCAAAAGACCGGGGACCATGGCATCGGCGTAGCTCAAAAAGCGCACACCGATGACGCGTGAACAGATGTAGATGCCGAGCGCTCCACCAAGGAGAGCGCCAAAAATCGCATTGCCACCCTCCCAGATGTAGAACACCTTGAGCAGATTCGCGCCCGGGAAAAAGTAGTCGTTGGGGTGCGTGATGACGTGGTAGAAACGCGCCACGATGATGCCCAACGGGACAGCCCAGATGGCCATGTCCAATGTGGCCCCCTTGGGTCCACCACGCTTAGTGAAGCGCACACTGGCGACCCAGAGCGCGAGCAGGATTCCCACGATGATGCATACCGCGTAGGTGTGAATAGTCAACGGACCGAGCTGGAAACTTTGCCAGGAGATTGGGGGGCTCGGGATTGCCGCGAGCACAGACACTGCTTCAGCCATGATTAGTTACCTCCACGATTGGGCTTGCCCGACGCAAGCTCTTGGGTCTTTTCAGCAAGAGCCGACACGCCGCCATCCATGAGCGCCTTGACCAGGGCTGAACCGACAATCGCCCCGTCTGCGTAAGAGAGAATCTCCCGGACCTGCTCCCCCGACGAAATACCGAGTCCAACGCCGACGTGCTTGGCTCCGTGCGCGCGTAGACGAGCGACGAGCGCCTTAGCGGCGCTGTCAACACCGGAACGAGCACCGGTAATGCCCATGGTTGAGACTGCATATACAAAACCACGGCTGGCCTCGATGGACTGTGCGAGTCGTTCATCCGTCGATGACGGCGCAGCGAGGAATACGTGGTCGAGACCGCGCGCGTCTGCGGCTGCAATCCAAGCGGCACCCTCATCGGGGATAAGGTCAGGAGTGATGAGCCCTGCTCCCCCCGATGCTGCTAAGTTGTCAGCAAAACGATCGAGACCGTAAGCGATGACCGGATTCCAGTACGTCATGACGAGTGTTGGGGTGTCTATCTCGGCGGTGATCGCCTTCAGAGCCGTGAAGGCATCATCGATGCGAAAACCTTGGGCTAGGGCAACAGTTGTTGCCTGCTGAATAACGGCCCCATCCATGACGGGATCCGAATACGGCAAACCCAGCTCGAGCACGTCACAGCCGTTACGCGCCATGGTGATGGCCGCTTCGATGCTTGTGTCCAGATTGGGAAAACCGAGCGGCAGGTAACCAATGAGCGCGCCGCCCTGCTCTGCGACTGCACCATCGATGGCTTGTTCAACGCGTGACACTAGTTGACCTCTCCATCGATAAGACCAAAGTATTTGCCCGCGGTCTCCATGTCTTTGTCTCCACGGCCCGACAGGTTGATGAGGATGACCGCGTCCGGTCCGAGCTCTTTTCCGAGTTCGAGTGCCCCGGCAAGCGCGTGCGATGACTCGATCGCAGGAATGATTCCCTCGGTGCGCGACAAGAGACGCAACGCACTCATGGCCGCGTCATCGGTCACCGCACGGTATGTGGCACGACCGAGGTCCTTCAGCCAGCTGTGTTCCGGCCCAACGCCGGGATAATCGAGGCCCGCAGAAATCGAGTGAGACTCCATGGTCTGCCCGTCGGCGTCCTGAAGCATGTACGACCGTGCGCCGTGCAAGACGCCGGGGCGACCCAACGTAAGCGTGGCCGCGTGCTCGGGTGTGTCCACGCCTCGACCAGCGGCTTCAAAGCCGTAGAGTCCCACAGATGCGTCGTCCAAAAATGCGTGGAAGATGCCGATGGCGTTAGACCCGCCGCCAATGCAGGCGGCAACGGCGTCAGGAAGCTTTCCGGTGAGGTCGAGAACCTGCTGCCGCGCCTCTTCACCAATGATCTTGTGGAAGTCGCGCACCATGACTGGGAACGGGTGCGGACCAGCGACGGTGCCGAGGAGGTAGTGCGTGTGGTCGACATTCGTCACCCAGTCACGAAGTGCCTCGTTAATCGCATCCTTGAGCGTGCGCGAACCGTGGGTGACCGGGATGACCTCCGCGCCGAGTAGGCGCATCCGTGCCACGTTGAGCGCCTGTCGTTGCGTGTCGACCTCGCCCATGTAGACAACACACTCCATGCCGAACAGTGCTGCCGCGGTGGCCGTGGCTACTCCGTGCTGGCCTGCTCCCGTTTCAGCAATGAGACGCGTCTTGCCCAGCCGCTTAGCGAGGAGCGCCTGACCCAAAACGTTGTTGATTTTGTGGCTTCCCGTGTGGTTGAGGTCTTCACGCTTGAGGATGAGGCGGGCTCCACCTGCGTGCTCGGCGAAACGAGGCACCTCCGTGATAATCGAGGGCCGACCTGTGTAGGTCGCGTGAAGGTGAGCAAGTTCCAGCTGGAACGACGGGTCCTGCTTCGCTAGCTCATAGGCAGCGGCGAGCTCGTCGAGTGCCGCAATGAGCGATTCCGGTACGAACCGACCACCGAATTCGCCGAAGTAGGGTCCCAATTCTTCGCGTAGCGCCATTAGATCTCCAAAAACGAGTGCAGGGTAGCGAGAGAGTCACTTGTCACGAGTGCTTCACCGACAAGAACCGCATCAGCGCCAGCAGCACGGTAGTGCCTCACGTCGTCTGCGGTGCGTACGGCAGACTCGGCGACGCGGATGGTGCCAGCAGGAATGCGATCGACCACCGAGCCAAACAATTCGCGGTCCAGTTCGAAGGTGTTGAGGTCGCGTGCGTTGACGCCGATCAACTTCGCGCCGAGCCCGACGGCTCGGTCCACCTCGTCGGCCGAGTGTGCCTCGACGAGCGCGGTCATACCCAAGCTCGTAATCAGTTCGTAGAGTTCAGACAAAACCGGCTGCTCCAGCGCAGCAACGATAAGCAGAACCATGTCTGCCCCAGCGGCGCGGGCTTCAAAGACCTGATACGGAAGCGATACAAAGTCTTTACGCAACACCGGAACGGACACTCGTGCGCGCACAGCGCGCAGGTCATCCAGCGATCCCTTGAATCGTCGCTCTTCGGTGAGAACGCTGATTGCGCTCGCGCCGCCCTGTTCATAAATGCTCGCTAGAGCTGCGGGGTCAGGAATGCTGGCCATGTCACCGCGTGATGGACTCGCGCGCTTCACTTCGGCGATGACTTTGATGTGTGCGGCTGGAGCCAAGAAACTGAGCGCGTCGAGCGGCGCCGATACTTCGAGCGCATGCTTTTCTACCTGGGCGAGAGATACCGACTCAGCTCTGCGCTGAGCGTCATGCGCCGAACCTTCAGTGAGTTCAGCGAGCAGCACGTTAGTGGTGTGCCTTGGGCGTGTACTTCGGACCGTTCACGCCGTATCCCGCGCGGGCCATGAGGTACCCCACGAACGGACCGAGGGCAAGAATAACCGCACAAACAATGACGAGAACGGGCAAATCCATCGCGAAGAAAACAGTGCCGGCAGTGAAAGCCACCAACATGATTACTACTGCGGTCCACGCAGCGGGCGAGTGTCCTTCACCGGGATCGTTAGGGCCGTGACTCATGATGCTCCTTGGTCGTAATTTCTTGTTCTATCTTACGCGGTCGGATCGCCACCGCGGGTGATGTCGTCCCATGCATCAATGGTGTTCTGACCGGAAACCGGACCGCTCTGATGCAATCGGCTCGTCGTCACACGTTCAAATCGAGAACGACGCACACCCCAATGACGGGCCTGCACAAGGACGATGCCCGCTGCCAGCGCAACAAGAACGAAAGCCACCGTCGCTACCCAGACGCCCCAGCCAACGGCGAAGGAAGTGACGAACGAGCGCAGCACTGCGTCATCGGCAATCCCTGAGAGTCGAGAAAGTGCCGGAAGCGTAAACAGGATGGGGTCACTGACGAACGAAATACACAAGACGAGCCCCGATAAGGCAAGCACGAGTGCGAGACCGCCAATGACAAACCCGAGCAGGCGGGAGGCCATGAGTAACAGGAGCGCGAGCGCGAATCCCACGAGAGCGAGCCCTGCCGGAAGCACTGTGGCTTCCTGCCCCGTGAGCGCGATGCTTGGTTGTCGTATTTCCGAAGAATTGACGACACAGCTCACCCACTGTTGCGTCCATCCCAATAACACCAGAGCCGATGCAATAAGGATGACGAGAGCGAGCATCCGCTGTGTCAGGAAACGAGCCATGACTAGTTGAGGTGTGTAAGTCGATTTGCAATGGCCACGGCGCGAAGCGGAGCGGCTGACTTGTTCACGGTCTCTTGGTATTCCGTTTCTGGGTCAGAATCTGCCACGAGGCCAGCGCCAGCTTGTACGTAGGCACGATCGCCGACGAGAACCGCAGTTCGGATCGCAATGGCCAGGTCAGCATCGCCCGAGAATGCAAAGTAGCCGACGACACCGCCATAGACCCCGCGAGCAGAAGGTTCGAGATCATCGATGATCTCAAGCGCTCGCGGCTTGGGCGCACCCGAAAGCGTGCCCGCGGGGAATGTCGCACTGAACACGTCAACCGCATCAGCGTCTCTGGACAGTTCACCCTCGACGCTCGAAACGATGTGCATGATGTGACTAAATCGCTCAATCTTCATGAACTCAGCAACCTCGACCGTGCCAGCCCGGCACACGCGCAAGAGGTCATTCCGAGCAAGGTCGACCAGCATGAGGTGTTCGGCGCGTTCCTTAGCATCGAGCAAGAGTTCGTCGGCGAGAGCGGCATCCGCCTCGGGAGTTTCTCCGCGCGGCCGCGAACCCGCGATCGGCTTCGTGAAGACGCGACCGGACTGTACTTTGACGAGCGCCTCGGGTGACGAGCCCACGACGTGGATGAGCTTGCCCGACTGGTCACGGTGGCAGAGGAGATACATGTACGGGCTCGGGTTAAGCGAGCGCAGCACACGGTACACATCGGTGGCCGATGCATTGTTCGCGACGTCAAAACGCTGCGATAAGACGACCTGAAAGACGTCGCCGGCCACGATGTGGTGTTTACTCGTCCCTACCGCGTCGAGAAATTCCTGCTTCTCCATGCGGAAGTTGACCTCGGGACGACTGGTGAGATCAATTTCGGCAAGGAACACGGGTGCGGGAGCGGCAAGAGCACTCTGCAGTGCGTCGAGACGTGATTGTGCTTCCGTCCACGCGTCGTTGGCAGCGACTCCCGCCGGCGTCAAAACATTCGTAACCAGCAGAACCGTGCCCCACTTGTGATCGAGCACGATGAGGTCGCGAGCGAAGCTCAGTGCCACCTCGGCCGTATCAACGTCACTCACGGGCACATTCGGCAGGTGCTCGAGCTGACGAACAACATCCCAACCCAAGTAGCCAACAAGACCAGAGGCCAGCGCCGGCAACCCCGTGACCGGCTTCGCCGACCAGCGGCCATAGATGGCGCGCAGAGCATCTAACGTCTTAGTGGGCAGGTCTCCCCCGCATACGTCTGCATCAGACATCGCGTCCGAAACCCAGACTGCTGAGCCGTCACGTTCGGTCAAGACTCCGAAGCTGTCAATACCAACAAAACTGAAACGAGACCAGATCCCGCCCTGTTCCGCTGACTCGAGCAAAAAGCTACCGGGCTTGTTTGCCGCTAATTTTTGGTAGATGGCAACCGGAGTCTCACCGTCTGCGAAAACCTGACGGATGACCGGGACTATGTTCCACGACTCACCGAGCGCATCCTCGAACTGCGTGCGCGATGTGGTCGTCGCTGAAGAGCTCATCGAGATTCCTCCACCGTGACGTCCGTGCGGGCCTCGAGAGCGCGTCCGTCAAAGCACGTGATTGTGCCGGTGTGGCACGCGGGCCCGACCTGCTCGACCGCAATAAGAAGCGTGTCACCGTCGCAGTCCACAGCTACAGAGCGCACGAGTTGGATGTTGCCGCTCGTGTCGCCTTTGCGCCATAGCTCCTGACGGGACCGCGACCAAAAGACAACACGACCAGTTTCGCGCGTCATGGCCAGAGACTCTGAGTTCATGTAGCCGAGCATGAGAACGGCACTCGTGTCGACATCTTGAATGATGGCGGGCACGAGCCCATTGGAATCAAATTTCACTTCGGCCATGTCTCAATTTCGTCCTGCTATCTGACAGCGTATCCGGCGTCGGCGAGGGATTTCTTGACCGCGCCGATGCTCACTTCACCCGAGTGAAAAATGCTCGCTGCCAAAATGGCGTCGGCGCCTGCCTGGGCGGCCGGCACAAAGTCGGAAGCGGAACCGGCACCACCCGACGCAATGACGGGAACCGTGCTGAGCGCGCGGATTTCCTCGATGAGCTGGATGTCAAAACCTGCCTTTGTGCCGTCGGCGTCGATGGAGTTGACGAGAAGTTCTCCGACGCCGCGTTCGATGCTCTCCCGAGTCCAGGCCAGGGCATCCAAGTCTGTGGTTTTTCGGCCACCGTGCGTGGTGACAACGAATCCACTCGCGGTGTGATCGGCTCGCTTGATGTCGAGCGACATTACAAGTACCTGCGACCCGTAGGTGGTCGAAATCTCATTGAGGAGGTCTGGGCGCGCAATAGCAGCGCTGTTCACACTGACCTTGTCCGCCCCGCTAGCGAGAAGCCGAGCGACGTCATCGACGCTGCGCACACCTCCGCCAACCGTCAGCGGTATAAAAACCTGCTCGGCAGTTCTCGCGACGACGTCGTACATCGTTGCCCGCTCATCAACCGTCGCCGACACGTCCAGAAAAGTCAGCTCATCGGCCCCTGCAGCGTAATAGCTGGCAGCCAGTTCCACGGGATCGCCCATTACACGCAAGTTTTCAAAGTTGACGCCCTTGACCACTTGCCCGTTTGAAACATCGAGGCAGGGAATAATGCGAATTGCAACGCTCATAAACGTCTACAGGCGTGCAGCGTGTATTGAGCTGACCAAGATTGCGCGAGCGCCCAGGTCATACAGAGCATCCATGACCTGGTTGGTGTCAATGCGCGGGACCATGACGCGCACGGCAACCCAGTCGGGGTCGTGAAGCGGCGAAACCGTCGGAGATTCGATGCCGGGCGCGATGTCGCAGGCGCGCTCCAGTAGTGCGCGGGGCACGTCGTAATCCATGAGCACATACTCGCGTGCCACGATGACTCCTTGCAGCCGACGAAGCAACGTGGTCGCAAGGTCCGTCTTGTCGCTTCGGCTGATCAGTACCGCGGTGGACTCGAGCAGAACCGGGCCGAAAATCTCGAGACCGGCTTGGCGGAGAGTTCCACCGGTCGACACGACGTCGGCAACCGCATCGGCTACACCGAGACGCACCGCCGATTCAACTGCACCGTCAAGGCGCACGACCGACACGTTGGATACACCACGTGCGGCAAGAAAGTCAGCCACGAGGCTCGGATAGCTGGTCGCGACGCGCTTTCCGGTGAGCTCTGCAATATCCGAAAACTGACCCACGGGCCCCGCGAATCGGAACGTTGAGTCGCCAAAGCCGAGCGCAGCAATTTCGCCTGCCTCAGACTGTGAGTCGAGAAGCAGATCGCGTCCGGTAATTCCAACATCGAGCGCACCGCTGCCGACATACGTAGCGATGTCACGGGGACGCAGGTAGAAGAACTCGACATCGTTTCGTTTGTCGACAAAGTGCAAGTCACGCGCGTCGCGACGGGTGCCGTAACCAGCTTCGACGAGCATGGCGGCTGCGGTTTCGGAGAGTGAGCCCTTATTGGGAACGGCTACACGGAGCATGAGAAATCCTTTAGGGAAAGTTAGAGGTGACGGTTGACGTCGTCCAGTGAGATGTTGGCGGCGAGCATGAGAACCTGCAAATGGTAAAGCAGCTGCGATATTTCTTCGGCGGTGCGCTCGCGCCCCTCGTGCTCGGCGGCCATCCACACTTCCGCGGCCTCTTCGACGATCTTCTTGCCGATGGCGTGCACGCCCGCGTCAAACTCCGCGACGGTGCGCGAGCCAGCAGGGCGTTCGGCGATTTTCGCCTGCAGTTCAGCAAAAAGGCTGTCGAAGGTCTTCACCCTTCAAGGTTATCGTGCTGAGTCAGTGCTGATGTGACGCAGCCACGGCGCGAAGCTGCTCGATGGCATCAGGCACATTTTCGGCGCCGAAAACGGAGGAACCTGCAACAAAGGTGTCAGCACCAGCTTCGGCAGCGACCGCAATCGTTTCAGTTGTGATACCGCCGTCCACCTGAAGCCAGACATCGACTCCGTGGCGTTTGCGTGCAGCGACGAGCTGTTCCAGTTTTGGCATGACAAGCGGCATAAACTTTTGTCCGCCAAAACCGGGTTCGACAGTCATCACCAGAATTTGGTCAAATTCGGGGAGAAGGTCGAGATAGTCGTCGATTGGCGTTCCCGGTTTGACGGCCAGCCCGGCGCGCGCGCCTCGCGCGCGTAGAACGCGAGCGAGGTCGACCGGCTTGTCGGTCGCCTCTGCATGAAACGTGACACTAAATGCGCCAATCTCGGCGTACCCCGGTGCCCAGCGGTCGACATCCTCAATCATGAGGTGAACATCAAGCGGAACAAGCGACGTCGCCTGGATACGTTCGACCATCTGCGGGCCGAAGGTGAGATTTGGCACGAAATGGTTGTCCATCACATCAACGTGAGCAAAGTCAGCGTTCGCAATGAGTTGCAGATCGCGCTCCATATTCACAAAGTCCGCCGAGAGGATGCTCGGGTTGATGCGCACTGCCATATCGAGAGCCTACTTCGTGGTCTTTTGCAACAGTGCGATAAACATCGCATCGGTGTGGTGTGCGTGCGGCCACAACTGAACGGACTTGTCGTCGCCGGTACTCGTCACTGGCTCTCGCGTAAAGGCGTCGAGCACCGGACTGACTGACAACTCAACCATGTCACTGCGCCGTTTGAGAACCTGGTTCACGATTGCTCGTGTTTCCGCGCTGTGCGGCGAACAGGTTACGTATGCCACGAGTCCGCCGTCCACGAGTGCGTCACAGGCCGCCTCGAGAAGTTGTTGCTGGAGCGCAGTCAACGCGGCAATGTCACGAGGAGTCTTGCGCCAGCGGGATTCCGGGCGACGTCGCAGAGCGCCGAGTCCGCTGCAGGGAGCGTCGAGCAAGACGCGCGTGAACTGGGGCCCGTCGTCAGCGATTTCGCGCCCATCACGGTTGGTGATCGACACGGCCGGCCACGGAGCCAATGAGGATTCGAGCAGCGAGATGCGCGAAGGATTGCTCTCGTTCGCGGTGACTGTGGTGTCTTCGCGAGCGTAGGCAGCGAGTACGGCAGCTTTGCCCCCCGGTGCGGCGCACATGTCAAGCCACCGCTCATTGGCTCTGATGGGGTGCGCATTGACGAGAGCAAGAGCCGCCAACTGTGAACCCTCGTCTTGTACACGCACGAGACCGGAACTACCCTCGGTCGCGCGAGCCAGTGAACCTCCCCCAAGAAGGTGAAAGCCGCGCGGTGAGTAGCGCGCGGGCGAGCGACCCTCGGCATCCACTGGGTGCTCGAGGTCAAGATCGATAAGCCCAATCGGTGTCGGAGCATTGTCCGCCTCGAGGAGGTCGACAAGTTCACCCGAGCGGTTGTCCGAGTCAAGGGCAGCACTAAGGGCACGGACAATCCATGCGGGATGCGACGTCGTCAGGCTAAGCGCGTCGACCTCATCTTTTGCTTGTGAGGTGAGGATCGAGACCCACTCATCGCGTGGTCGCTCGCTCGCACGACGCAGTACCGCGTTGACATAACCAGCCGCTGACTCGAACTTCGCGGCCTTTACTTGCGCAACGGTCTCGTTGACTGCGGCGTGGGATGTCACGCGCATGCCAAGAATTTGATGCATGCCGAGTCGAATGGCATTGCGCACCACGATGTGCAAGGTATCAATAGTTCGCGACCCCACCTCGTTGGCGATGGCATCGTAAAAGCCGTGCCAACGCAGAGTGCCGTGACAGAGCTCGGTTGCGAGTTGCGCGTCACGCGAATCCAGCTCAGCACGCCTGATACTGACGGGGAGGAGCAGGTTCGCATAAGCGTCATCGTGTTCGACGGCAACGAGCACATCGAGTGCGACAGAGCGTGCAGTAATTGCGCTTGCCACTTATGCCTTCCGAGATGCGCGGCCGCGCATCCAGTCGGCTGCGCTCATGGGTACTTTTCCCGCAGGGTGCACATGGCGCAGTTCAAGTGCCAATGATTGCGTTCCGAGGTACACCCGACCGTCCTCGAACGCGAGCTCACCCACCGCTACCCGCGCCGCCGAAAGTTGTGCTTGAAGCACTTTGATGCGCTGATCGCCATCAAGAAAAAAGAAACCGGGTTCTGAGGTGACGCCCCGAAAGCGATTGTAGGTCTCGGCTCCGTTTTCTTCCGCGCGGAATGCGCCATCTTCTTGCGAGAGCTTTGCGGCGTAGGTCGGTTCACCGACTTGTTCGTGAGCGGTCAGGCTGCCGGCTTCCAGTGCGTCGACGACGCGCTCCAACTGCTGTGCACCCGTGCGGCTCAACCGCTCGAGCAACACCTCGGCCGTGTCGTCCGCATCAATCACGCACTGTTCGGTGTCGAGCACCGGCCCGGCATCGAGAGCAGCGACGAGTTCAAAAACAGTCGTCGCTGTCTGCGTGGCTCCAGACATAATCGCTCGCTGCACCGGAGCAGCTCCCCGCCAGGTCGGAAGCTCCGAAAAGTGAAGATTGATCCAACCCCGGGCTAGAGCGTCGAGAGCACTCTGATTGAGGATGACTCCGTAGGCCACGACAACACCCAACTTGGCACCAACCTCGATGATGCGCTCAATCTCGTCGTCGCCGAGGCGGTTTGCTTTGAGCACAGTCAGTCCGTGCGTTTCGGCCCAGACAGCGACTGGCGAGGCAGTGAGCACGCGCTTGCGTCCCGTCGGCGCATCGTCACGCGTGATGACAAGGGCGACTTCATGTCCGGCAGCGACAAGAGCGGCAAGCGAAGGGACCGAAGTTTCGGGCGTACCAGCGAAGATGATTTTCACGTTCAACTCCCTCGCGACACTAGTTCAGCGTGAGCCACGCGTCATCCATTCGAACACTCAGTCTAGAGACTCGTGGCTTGGCCGTCGGTGCTGTTGCCGGAGTCGGTTTACGCGGAACCGTTGCTGTGGTCACGATCAGTGCACGTAGCGCCGTGGCAACAGCAGCGCCATCGCGATAGTCAAACGTGAGGATGAGCCGGGCTGTGTCGGCATCGAGGCCGACTGGTCCGAGCACACTGCGATGAGGCAGTGCCTCGAGAGTGGCACGCACGCTCTCCAACACTTGTGGCGTGGCGGTGATCACCGCCACCCGCGTTGCTGGTGGGAGCGCTAACGCTTCACGTGAGCTGAGCTCCGAGGTCACGAAGTTCATCGCGTCACCCGTCGCGATGACGCGGCCGAGAACGGGGCCCGTCCCCGAGACATAAACCGTGGCATTGTCTCGAGCCAAGGCGGCCGCACTCATCCATTGGTTGAGGGCGTCGACGTCGGCGTCAATATCCTCACGTCCACGCGCGAGTTCACCGTCAAGCACGAATACAGCTGCATACCCGCCGGCGGCCACAGGTTCAGTGCCTGGGGTAGCAATCACCAGGGTTTTACCCTCCACCACGATGACGTCAGCACTGGCGTCTACTGGGAGTACACGAACGCCCGGGAATGCCCGTCCAAGCTCCTCTGCAATTTTCTCGCCTCCGCTAGCCCCAGGAGCCAGTGTGTGACCATGACATGACCCGCACGAGAATTGCGTAGAAATCCGCCCGCACCAACGGCACGAAACCGGCCCTTGTTGCTTTGCCTGTCGCAGCGGACCTGCGCAGTGCGTGCATGCCGCTCGTGATCGACACGAGGCGCAACGCAGTGTGCTCGCATAGCCCGGCTTCGCGACCTGCACGAGCACAGACCCCTCAGAAATCGCTGCGCGCCCTTGGGTAAATACCGCGGGCGGAATTCGCGCAGAACCTGAGTCTTGCGCCATCGAATCGGTCGGGATGATTTTCAGTGGCCTACGAGACTCAGCATCGTGTTTGAGAAAACCCAGGCTCACCAAACGGGCAACCGCCGGCGACGGAACGAGCGATGAGAAAACGAGCGAACAGCCAGTGTGTGACTGCCGCACGAGCGCGACATCGCGAGGATGTGCATACGGCGCCAAGGGCTCATGAAAACTGTCGTTGGCGTCATCCCAGATCTGAATGAGCCCGAGGTGCGCCACGGGTGCGTACACGCTCGAGCGATTGCCGACAACGATGAGCGACTCCCCCGACACGATGCGCAGATAGTTCACCCAGCGCTCCTGTCCGGAAATACCTGCATCAAGTCGCACGGTGTGCTCTGACAATCCTGCTGCCGTGACAGCGCTCATCAGGTGCTCAATGTCTCGAAAATCTGGGACCACACACACAGTCGAAAGAGACAAGTCAAGCTGGGCGGCGGCCCGCTCCACGAAGGCTGTGACCCAGCGCGGAACCCACTGACCGGTGGTCAGCTGAGAAACTCCACCGGCATGCTGCACATAGCTTTTATCTGCACTGGGCTCACGCGCAGGCACATGCGCAGGCGCAACGACACGGTCGAGGGCGAGAAACGCAGACTCTGCTCGCACATAGCGCGCGGGGATTGCGAGCCGAAGCACGTCAACTGCAGAACCTGCCTGACGATCGGCGATTGAGCGCGCCAGCTCGTAAAGCGCCGACGGCAGTATTTCGACCGGTGAAACAATACTCTCGACGTCGGCCGCCTTCGAACCAAACTCGCTTTCGTCCACGAGGTCGATAACCCACGCATCACAACGCCGCTTGCCGGAGCGGAGCGGAACGATCACCTTCTGTCCGACGCGAATCTCCCCGCGCAAACGCTCAGGAACGGCGTAGTCGAACGGGTGATCGAGCTGCGGTAGAGGCGAGTCGAGAATGACTCGCGCGTAGAGTGTAGGCGCGCCTGGCATTAGAGGCCCGCGGCACTCCTCAAACCGTCAACGCGGTTTGTGTGCTCCCACGTGAATGTCGGAAGTTCGCGGCCAAAGTGTCCGTATGCGGCGGTCGACTGGAAGATCGGACGCAGAAGATCCAAATCCCGAATGATGGCGGCGGGACGCAGGTCAAAGACCTCGCGAATCGCACGCTCGATTGAGTCATTGGCGACCTGGTTGGTGCCGAAAGTTTCAACATAGACACCGACCGGTTCCGCGACGCCAATTGCATAGGCAACCTGAACCTCGCATCGGTCAGCGAGACCGGCCGCAACAACGTTCTTCGCCACCCAACGCATCGCGTAAGCGGCCGAACGGTCAACCTTCGATGGATCTTTACCCGAAAACGCACCGCCACCGTGACGCGCTGCCCCACCATAGGTATCGACGATAATCTTGCGACCGGTGAGCCCAGCATCTGCACCGGGACCACCCTGAACGAAGGATCCCATCGGGTTGACCATGACGTGAGTGTTGCTCGTGTCGAGATCGAGACCCGCCAGCAGAGGACCAATCACGACTTCTGCAACGGCCGCTCGCACATCGCCAAGCGAGACCACATCCACGTCATCATGCTGTGTTGAAATCAGAACAGTTTCGACGCTGACCGGAGTGTTACCGTCATAGCCGATCGTGACCTGCGTCTTACCGTCAGGGCGAAGAAATGCGAGCGTGCCGTCGTGTCGCACCTGAGCGAGGCGTTCCGAGAGTCGGTGGCTGAGGTGAATCGCAGTCGGCATGAGCACAGTGGTTTCGTTCGATGCGTACCCAAACATGATGCCCTGGTCGCCGGCACCCTGCTCAGCCTTCGAAAAAACCAAATCAGCAATCTCAGGTGACTGGCTTCCGATGGAAACAGAGACGCCACAACTATTACCGTCGAACCCAACGTTCGAACTCGTGTAACCGATGCGATTAACCGTGTCGCGAATGATGTCCGGGATTTCGACATAACCTTCGGTGGTTACCTCGCCGGCCACGTGAACGAGTCCCTTGGTGACGAGCGTTTCGACGGCAACACGTGCGGTCGAGTCCTGCTCGAGAATGGCATCGAGAATGCCGTCCGAAATTTGGTCGCAGACCTTATCGGGGTGGCCTTCGGTCACTGATTCACTGGTGAAGAGTCGCAGAGCGTTCACGATGAGAAGTCCTTTACTTCGCTAAGTCGTAATGCCCCGCGTCGAGGTGCACGCGGTGAGGAGTGGCACGTTAGTTGATTGCGTCGAGAATACGGTTAGCTACCGACAGTTTCGATCCCTCAACAGTGTCAATGATACTGCCGCCCGCTTTGAGGATGACGACGGACGTCTCGCCGGCACCGAAGCCGAGGTTGTCGCCGACACGGTTAGCGACAAGGAAGTCGCAACCCTTGGTAGCAAGTTTGCTCGTTGCTAATGAAATGAGCTCAGCTTCACTGGATGCCGTTTCTGCGGCGAAGCCGACAATCGTTGCACCTAAGTCTGCCGATGAAACATCAGCCAGGATGTCCGGGTTTCGAACGAAACGAACATCGAGAGTGTCGTTCGTGCTGTTCTTCTTGATCTTGGTACCGCTAGGGCTCTCCGGACGGTAATCGGCAACGGCAGCTGCCATGATGACAACATCCTGCACACCAGCGAGACCCATTACCCGCTCGTGCATCTGAAGTGCGGTTTCAACCGGAATCACGTCAACACCGCCTGGAATCTGTGCGCTGACGTTGCCTGCGATGAACGTAACCTTTGCACCTCGACTGAGCGCGGCCTGAGCGAGCGCAACAGCCATGTGCCCGGTCGACTTGTTGCCGAGAAAACGCACTGGGTCGAGAGGTTCGTGAGTGCCTCCGCCAGTGACGAGCACGCGCTTGCCAGCGAAATCTCGCTGAACTGCCGAAACCGTGGCATAAACCGTAGCGACAATCTCATCCGGTTCACTCATGCGACCTGCGCCCGCATCATCACCGGTGAGAGCTCCAACGCCGGGGCCAACCACGACTACACCGCGTGCGCGCAGAGTCGCGATGTTGGCGACCGTCGCGGGGTTTTCCCACATCTCGGTGTGCATTGCCGGCGCGACGACGAGTGGTCCGCGTCGAGCAAGAATGGTGTTTCCGAGCAGGTCAGGTGCGAGTCCTGCCGCGATTGATGCCAAAGTGTTAGCGGTAGCGGGTGCGACAACCACCGCGTCCGCCTGTTGCCCCAGCGCTACGTGACGCACCTGTGCGACGTCGTCGTAGAGGCCGACATGCACTGGATTACGACTCATCGCTTCGAGCGTTGGCCGACCGACAAACTCAAGCGCTGCTTCGGTCGCAATGACATCCACGTGATGCCCGTCTTTGACGAATGCGCGCACGACAGAAACGGCCTTATACGCAGCAATGCCGCCGGTGATACCGACGACAATGCGTAAAGGATGCGAGGCCATGGGCCGAGGCGTACTACCTAGTTGGCGACGTTCGAGTTGAGAACGAGCTTGCCTGCGTTGATTTCGTGCAGAGCGACAGAGAGTGGCTTGTCATCGATGTTCGAGTCAACCAGCGGTCCGACATTGTCGAACATGCTGCCCTGGTGAAGGTCCGAGTAGTAGTCGTTAATCTGGCGTGCACGCTTAGCGGCGAAAATAACCAGTTCGTACTTTGACTCTGCCTTGGTCAGCAGGTCGTCAATCGGTGGCTCGATGATGCCTTCGGTACGTGCGCTCATAAGTGAAGCTCCTTGTTAAGTCCCATTAAGTCTACGACGAGTTTCACCGCGTGCTCGACCTCGTCATTGATTACCCGCACATCAAACTCGTGAGCGGATGAAATCTCAGTGCCTGCAGTAGCAAGTCGACGCGCTTGATCCTCAGGCGTTTCGGTACCACGCCCCTCGAGTCGACGAACCAACTCCTCCCACGATGGCGGAAGTATGAAGACCAGACGCGCCTCCGGCATCGCCAGTTTGATCTGGCGCGCGCCCTGAATATCGATTTCCAACAGCACGGGATGGCCGGCTTCGAGTGCGGCGATGACCGGCTGACGTGGGGTGCCGTAACGGTTCACACCGTGAACGGTCGCCCACTCGAGCAACTCATCGGAGTTGATGAGTGCGTCGAAGTGGTCGTGGGTGACGAAGTAGTAGCTTTGCCCGTCGACCTCACCGGGTCGAGGTTCGCGAGTCGTCGCTGACACCGAAAGGTGCACATGGGGATGCCTCTCGAGAATCGCCTTAGCTACCGTTCCCTTGCCAACACCGGCCGGGCCGGCAAGCACAACAAGTTTTGGCTGGTTAGCGATATTGCGGCGCGTGACAAAGGCGTTCAAGTATCGAGCTAGCGCAACGCGTTGGTGCTTGCCGAGACCACCGAGGCGCTTTTTGTCAGAGATGTCGAGTTGGTCGAGAATCGCCGGAACCTTGGTTACCCCCACCGATGGCAGTGCTTTCAAAAAGTCCTTGACTCGCATCGACCCTTCTACCGTGGTGGCATCGGCAAAGGCAACCGCGGCAACATCCACCGGTGATCGCTCACCCGCGGCAACCGAATCTTTGATTGCTGCACGCGCACGCCGAATAGCAACCGCAGCCACAGACGCGGCAGCGCGGTCAACCTCGGGCATGGGAGCTTCAGGCAAGCGCATCCGCCGTTTCTGCCTGTTCACGCTTTATTGCTTCGCGCACGCCGTCGGGGCCGACCTCGAGGATGCTACGTGTCTGCGCCACGATGAGGTTCTGAGCGAGTGCGCCGAAGAGACCCTTGGCGTCTCGCACCTGGGCCCCTTGGGCACCGAATCCCGGCGCGAGAACTGGTACAGGGTAGATGCTGGCCGTGTCGATGCCGAAGGTCTCGAGTCGAAGAGTCGCTCCAAGAACTACGCCAAATGAGCCCGGATCGGTGGCCGCAAGCGAGCGCGAAGCAACATCAGCGAGCACATTTGCTGCAACGCTCGTCCCATGGTCGGTGTGAGCCTTCTGCAAACCAGCGGCCTCAGGATTTGAGGTTGCCGCGAGCACAAAAACACCCTTACCGTTCGCGTCCGCGGTGGCAAATGCACTCTGCAGGGCACCGACACCGAGGTAGGGCGAGACGGTAACCGCATCGGACTCGAGCGGGGAACCGGCACCAAGCCAAGTCGCGGTGTATGCGTCCATGGTCGTACCGATGTCGCCCCGCTTGGCGTCAGAGATCACTTGGATGCCCGCCGTGCGTGCTCGACGAATGAGGTCCTCGAGAACAGCGAAACCGGCCGAGCCATAGCGCTCATAGAAAGCCACTTGCGGCTTGATGAGTCCCACCTGGTCGACGGAAGCATCAAGACAACGCAGCGAGAACTCCTTAAGGCTCGCGATGTCGTCGTCGTAACCCCAAGCCTTCAGCAGGAAGGGGTGCGGGTCGATTCCTACACACAGGTGGCCGAACTCGCCGAAGGAGTGCTTCAAGCGAGTTGCGAATCCTGGCTGTGTGGTCATCGGGACGCCGCCAAACGCTCGGCGCGCAGCGTCGAGTATTCCTGAAGACTGGTCACGCTAAAGCCTTCACGACGCACGTCGATGCTGGCAACCGCCGCCGAAACCTGCGCCATCGTGGTGAACAAGGGCTTGTCCCCCGCGATTGCTGCGGTGCGAATCTCGACGCCGTCTGCGGTAGCACTTTGACCAGACGGCGTGTTGATGACGATGTCAACCTCACCCTGGTCGATGAGTTCCACGATGGTCGCCTGACCACTCTTTTCGCTCACCTTAGCGACTACGCGAGCCGCAATACCGTTGCGCTCGAGCACTTCGGCAGTGCCCGCGGTCGCCACGATCGTGAAGCCGAGCTGTGTGAGACGCAACGCGGGAAGCACGATGGCGCGCTTGTCGCGGTCCGCGACCGAGATAAAGACGGAACCCTGCGTGGGGAGTCCGCCGTAGGCGCCATCCTGGCTCTTCGCGAACGCGAGCGGGAAGTTGCGGTCGATACCCATGACTTCACCGGTCGAACGCATCTCGGGGCCGAGGATGGAATCCACGATGACACCAGCGTGCGTGCGGAATCGCTTGAACGGCAACACCGCTTCTTTGACCGAGATCGGCGAACCGGCAGGCACGATGGAACCGTCTTGCTCAGGGAGAAGCCCCGAAGCAATCAGATCGGCAATCGACTCACCGAGCATGATGCGCGACGCTGCCTTCGCAAGCGGAATGCCGAGTGCCTTTGAAACGAACGGAACCGTGCGGCTTGCGCGAGGGTTCGCCTCAAGCACATAGAGAACTCCGGCGCCGATGGCGAACTGAACGTTGAGCAAACCCTGCACGCCGATGCCCTCGGCGATGGCGAGGGTAGCCTCACGCACGCGGTTGATATCTGACTGACCGAGCGTTACCGGAGGCAAGGTGCAAGCCGAGTCGCCCGAGTGAACACCTGCCTCTTCGATGTGCTCCATGACGCCACCGATGTACATTTGGTCTCCGTCAAAGAGTGCATCGACATCGATTTCAATCGCGTCATCAAGAAAGCGGTCTACGAGCAGCGGCTGGCCCGGCCCGATGATGGCCGAGTCGGCGATGCGCACAAAGTAGTCACGCAGGCTCGGGGTGTCGAACACGATCTCCATGCCGCGACCACCGAGCACGAAGCTCGGACGCACGAGAACCGGGTAACCGATGTTCTCGGCGACAGCGATTGCCGACTCGACGTCGGTCGCCGTTCCATTCTTGGGAGCAAGCAAGCCTGCTTCATCGAGGATGCGGCTGAACGCACCTCGCTCTTCAGCGAGGTCGATAGCTTCAGGCGTCGTGCCGAGAATCGGCACCCCCGCATCCTTGAGGCCGTTCGCCAAGCTGAGTGCGGTCTGGCCACCGAGCTGCACGACAACACCGACCAACTCACCCGACTGCGACTCAGCGTGGATGACTTCGAGCACATCTTCGAGTGTGAGCGGCTCAAAGTAGAGACGATCACTCGTGTCGTAGTCAGTTGAAACGGTCTCGGGGTTGCAGTTGATCATGATGGTTTCGTAGCCGGCGTCGGACAGCGCGAATGACGCGTGCACGCACGAGTAGTCGAACTCGACGCCCTGGCCGATACGGTTCGGACCCGAGCCGAGAATCACGACCTTTTTGCGCTCTGACGGAGTGACCTCGGTCTCCTGGTCGTAGCTCGAGTAGTGATACGGCGTGAGCGCGGGGAACTCGCCAGCACACGTGTCTACGGTCTTGAAAACGGGTCGAATACCGAGCCCGTAACGCTGGTGACGCACGTCAGACTCGGTCAGATTGCGCAACTGGGCGATCTGCGCGTCCGAGAAGCCATGGTCCTTGGCCAGGCACAGGGCGTCCTCGTCGAGCATGGCCGCGCGAGCGATTTCATCGGCCACCTCGTTGATCAGAACGATCTGGTCAATGAACCAGGGGTCGATCTTGGTTGCCTCAAAAACCTGCTCGAGTGTTGCGCCCTTGCGCAGCGCCTGCTGCACAGTAACGATGCGACCATCGGTGGGGATTCGCGAAATCGTCAACAGCTCATCCACGGTGCGCGACTCGTCACCCCAGTGGAAGCTACTCCCCCGCTTTTCGAGCGAGCGAAGCGCCTTCTGAAGCGCGGTCGAGTAGTTGCGACCGATGGCCATCGCTTCACCGACCGACTTCATGGTCGTGGTCAGCGTGGCATCTGCCGAGGGGAACTTCTCAAAGGCGAAACGGGGAACCTTGACGACGACATAGTCGAGCGTCGGCTCGAAGCTCGCCGGCGTGACGCGCGTGATGTCGTTGGGAATTTCATCGAGGCGATAGCCAACGGCGAGCTTGGCAGCGATCTTGGCAATCGGGAATCCGGTTGCCTTCGACGCCAGTGCGGACGAACGCGAAACACGCGGGTTCATTTCGATGACGATCACGCGACCGTCTTCAGGGTCGACCGCAAACTGGATGTTGCATCCTCCGGTGTCGACGCCCACAGCGCGGATGATTTCGATGCCGATGTTTCGCAGGTTCTGGTATTCGCGGTCGGTCAGCGTCAGTGCCGGCGCAACAGTGATCGAGTCACCCGTGTGCACGCCGACCGGGTCGACGTTTTCGATCGAGCAGATGACTACCGTGTTGTCGGCAGTGTCACGCATGAGCTCGAGCTCGTATTCCTTCCAGCCGAGAATGCTCTCCTCGAGAAGCACCTCATTGGTCGGGCTCGACTGAATGCCGTCGCCAGCGATGCGGCGCAGGTCCTCTTCGTTGTACGCGAATCCCGAACCGAGACCACCCATGGTGAACGAGGGGCGCACGACCATGGGGTAGCCCAAGTCTTTCGCAGCTTCGAGACATTCCTCAATGGTGTGAGCGATATGCGAACGTGCCACGTCGGCACCGGCGGCGAGAACGAGGTCCTTGAACAACTGGCGGTCTTCACCCTTACGAATGGCTTCGACCTTGGCACCAATCAGCTCCACGTTGTAGCGCTCGAGAGCGCCATTCTCGTGCAGAGCCATGGCTGCGTTGAGCGCGGTCTGTCCACCGAGGGTCGGAAGAATCGCGTCGGGACGCTCCTTTGCGATGATTGACTCGATGACCTCGGGCGTGATCGGCTCCACATAGGTAGCGTCCGCGAAGTCCGGGTCGGTCATGATCGTCGCCGGGTTCGAGTTGACCAGAATGACGCGGATGCCCTCTTCACGAAGCACACGGCATGCCTGTGTACCGGAGTAGTCAAACTCACAGGCCTGACCGATAACAATCGGACCGGATCCAATGACGAGAACAGAATTGATGTCAGTACGGCGTGGCATTAGTTCGCAGCTCCTGCGGTCTTGTTCGCGAGGACCATGTCGCGGAATCGGTCAAAGAGGTAGTTGGAATCGTGCGGACCAGCGGCTGCCTCGGGGTGATACTGCACCGAGAAGGCATTGAGGTCGAGGCAGCGTAGACCCTCGACCACCTGGTCGTTGAGACTGAAGTGGCTCACCTCAACACGGCCGAAGCCGGCCGGCGATTCGATGACACCGTCGATGGGAGCATCTACCGCGAATCCGTGGTTCTGGCTGGTGATCTCAACGCGCCCGGTGGACTTGTCCAGAACCGGCTGGTTGATGCCGCGGTGCCCGAACGGAAGTTTGTAGGTGGAGAAACCGAGTGCGCGACCGAGCAGCTGATTGCCGAAACAAATGCCGAAAAACGGCACACCCGCTTTGAGCACTTCCCGCAGCAGCTCGACGTGACGGTCGCTCGCGCTCGGGTCACCCGGGCCGTTGCTGAAGAACAGCGCGACCGGGTTGAGCGCGAGCACATCAGCAGCCGTGACGCTCTGCGGCAGTACGTGCGCATCGAAGCCCCGCTCGGCGATGTAGTTGACCGTGGAGGTTTTCACTCCGAGGTCGAGGATTGCGACGGTTCCGTGCGACGCACCCTGTGCCGGAACCACGTAGGGCTGCTCGGTCGAGACCTGAGCCGAGAGATTGCGTCCAGCCATTTGCTCACCGGAGCGAACACGCTCGAGCTGTGTGGCCTCATCCAATTCGAATTCGGCACCGGAGAACACGCCGGCGCGCATGGCACCCTGCGAGCGAATGTGACGTGTCAAGGCGCGGGTGTCGATGCCAGAAATGCCAACGACACCTTCACGCTCGAGGTCGTTATCGAGGCTGCGCTCGGCGCGAAAGTTCGAGACGATGCGGGATGGGTCGCGCACAACATAGCCCGACACCCAAATGCGACGGGATTCCATGTCGAGGTCATTCGCGCCCGTGTTGCCGATGTGCGGCGCCGTCATGATGACAATCTGTCCTGCGTACGACGGGTCAGTCAGTGTCTCCTGGTAGCCGGTCATGCCGGTCGCGAAAACGATTTCGCCAAAAGAAACGCCCTTCGTGCCGTAGGCGTGTCCGACGTATCTTTTTCCGTCTTCGAGAACGAGAACAGCTTTATCTCGCGTGAGCGTCACAGTGATCCTTCTTTTTCTTTGAGTGCGTTCGTGGAACCCAGCGCGGCAAGCAGGTCAGCGCGATCTGCGGCGCGGGGTAAGCGGAGGTGGGTGGCCAGTTCAGTTGTCTCACCGGTAATCGTTGAGGCATTCCATCGGATACTGACGATGCCGTCTTTCTCGACCACCTTGTCGATGACCGTTGTCGTCACGCCAACGTTAGTCACGCTGCGACGAGGAATAACGAGTCGATCTGCCGACTTGAGAGTGAGACCAAGTGCCGACTCACTGACGGCAACGGAACCGTAGCCACGGTAGGCAAGTCCGGGTAGCGCGACTCGCTCAAGCTGGTTATCCCCCAAGGTTGTCGCTACATAGAAAACGTCGACGACGAGCGAGGGTTCACCCGCATCGATAGCCGGCAACACAAACTTCGCCGCGCGCGCAGAACGTGCGCGCCAAGCGAAATACATTGCCGTGAGAGCGATGACGATGATGGCAAGCGCGATTGCGCCGCCGATGACCTTATCCACGGCGATCCTGTTCTGCGGCTGCGGCAACGCTCTCCGGGCTAACCACGGCACCATCGGTCACCGTGAAGTATCCGTGGCGAATCGTGTGGAGCACGCGACCCGGGAGTTCGATGCCACTGAATGGCGTGTTCGTCGATCGACCGGCGAGGTCTGTGACGCCCCAAGTGCGCGATGTCTTGGGGTCAAAGATCACGATGTCTGCGACTTCACCAACAGCCAAGGCGCGAGCACCCTCGAGCTTGCCGATGCGTGCCGGTGTCTGGCTGAGTACGCGTGCGACACCAACCCAATCGAGCTTGCCCGTCTCGATGAGCGTCTTGGTGACAATCGGGAGCGCACTTTCCAGGCCCACCATGCCGAAGGCAGCATGGTCCCACTCGCAGTCTTTTGTGTCGATCGGGTGCGGCGCATGGTCGGTGGCAACGATGTCGATAGTTCCATCGGCGACTGCGTCACGGAGTGCGAGCGTGTCGGCTTCGGTGCGCAGTGGCGGATTGACTTTGAAGCGCGCGTCGTAGTTTTCGGCCGACACATCCGTGAGCAGCAGGTGGTGGGGCGTCACCTCGGCCGTAACAGCTACACCTCGGGCTTTGGCGGCACGCACAATCTCAACCGAACCAGCCGTCGACAGGTGGCAGATGTGCAGGCGCGCGTCAAGGTGTTCAGCCAGCAACACGTCGCGGGCGATGATTGCTTCTTCGGCAACTGCCGGCCATCCGTTGAGACCGAGTCGAGCAGAGACCTCACCCTCGTTCATTTGTGCGTCGATGGTCAAACGCGGATCCTGAGCGTGCTGAGCGATGACGCCGTCGAAGGTCTTCACATACTCCATGGCACGCCGCATGAGTAGCGAGTCGTGAACACACTTTCCGTCGTCGCTGAACACGGTGACCTGAGCGCGCGACTCAGCCATGGCTCCGATGTCAGCCAGTCGCTCACCAGCAAGTCCGATAGTGACCGCACCGATGGGACGAACAGTGGCGTAGCCCGCTTCATCGCCGAGGCTCTTGACCTGCTCGACAACTCCTGCCGAGTCAGCGACAGGGTTGGTGTTAGCCATAGCGAAGACCGTGGTGAATCCGCCGGCTGCAGCGGCCTGCGTGCCAGTCAAAACCGTTTCGCTCTGCTCGAAGCCGGGCTCCCGCAGGTGCGTGTGCAGGTCAACCAGACCAGGAAGCGCAATGGCTCCCCCGGCGTCGATGACCACATCTGCTGCCGTGTCTGCCGCAACAGCTCGACCGGCGATGACACCATCCTTGATCAGGATGTTTTCAACCGGGGCGCCCATGACGCTTGCGTTCGTGATCAGAATGGATGAGCTCATGCGAGGTCACCTTTCGCTCCAGTGAGCAGCGTGTAAAGCACTGCCATGCGTACAAAGATTCCGTTTGAGACCTGATCGAGAATCACCGACTGCGGAGAATCGGCCGCTTCACTCGAGATTTCGAGCCCCCGGTTCATCGGGCCGGGGTGCATGATGACGGTGTCGTCGCCGAGCAGCGCGTGGCGCGCAACGGTCAGCCCCCAGACGCTCGAGTACTCGCGCGCATTAGGGAAGTAAGCATCCTTCATTCGCTCTGACTGGATGCGGAGCATCATCACCACGTTGGGCTTGGATGCCAGAGCTGCATCAAGGCTGTGCCAGACGGTAACTGGCCACTGGGCAATCGCCGACGGCACCAGCGTGACTGGTGAGACGACGTGCACGTGCGCACCGAGGGTGTTGAGCAACCAGATGTTCGATCGTGCGACGCGCGAGTGCAAGATGTCGCCGACGATGACAACGCTGACCCCGTCGAGGCCCTTACCGCGCGATGAATCACCGTTGAGCTTCTTGCGCATCGTGAACGCGTCGAGCAGAGCCTGAGTTGGGTGCTCGTGCGTGCCGTCACCGGCATTGATGACCGGAACGTCGATCCAGCCGCTGTGCGCCAGCAGGTGCGGCGCACCGCTCGAGGAGTGTCGCACCACGACCGCGTCGATGCCCATGGCATCGAGGGTCTGGGCCGTGTCTTTGAGGCTCTCCCCCTTGGAAACACTCGAACCCTTAGCGCTGAAGTTGATGACATCGGCACTCAATCGCTTCTCGGCCGCTTCAAAACTAATGCGGGTGCGCGTGGAGTCTTCGTAGAAGAGGTTCACAATTGTCTTGCCACGCAGGGCGGGGAGTTTCTTGACATCGCGGTGGCCGAACTGAGCCATGTCTTCAGCGATGTCCAGAATCGCGATTGCGTCTTCGCGCGCAAGTCCGTGTGTGCTCAGAAGGTGTTTCATCAGGCCACCTCACCGATCGTAACGAAATCGTCGCCGTCAACCTCGGCGAGTGAGACATTGACGCGCTCACCGCGGGCCGAAGGCACGTTTTTACCGACATAGTCAGCACGGATGGGCAGCTCGCGATGGCCGCGATCGACCAGCACTGCAAGGCGCACCACGCTCGGACGACCGAGTTCAGTCAGAGCGTCCAGGGCTGCGCGCACGGTACGACCTGAGAAGAGCACGTCATCCACGAGCACGACAGTCTTGCCGTCAATGTCGACCGGAACATCCGTTTCAGCTGTGGCACGAGTCGGGTTCTGCATCAGGTCGTCACGGTACATGGTGACATCGAGTGATCCAACGTTCACCGCGTTCGACGAGTCGATGCTTTCGAGAATCGCCGCGATCCGCTGAGCAAGATAGACACCGCGAGTCGGGATGCCGAGAAGAACGAGATTCGAGGTGCCTTTATTGCCCTCAAGAATCTCGTGCGCGATACGCGTAAGCGCGCGCGTAATGTCAGCCGGCTGCAGGAGTGTTGCAGTCATTCTGACCCCCTTCCCCGCCTCTCTGGACGGACTTAAAGGTTGTCTAAGTTCTGTTTAGGTTATCAGGAAATCGTCGCTGCCACAGCTGCCAAAAGTCCGTTTACGAAGCGTGGCGAATCATCCGATCCAAGGTCGGTGGCCAACTCAACGGCTTCTGAGATGACAGCGGCAGCGGGCACCTCACGGTTGTAAAGCAATTCCCACACTGACACGCGCAGAATTGCGCGGTCTACGCTGGGCATGCGCTCGAGCGTCCAGCCACGGGCGTAGGTCTGAATCGCCTCGTCGACTTCGACGCTGTGGTCGATATAGCCATCGACGATTTCACGGGCGTAGAGCCACGATGATTCGCGGTCCGGCTCGCTGGCCGCCCGTGACGCCTCTTCGCCGAGAACATCAGCGACGGGAACCTGCCGAATATCGGCAGCGAACAGAATGTCGAGTGCGCGTTTACGCGCTTTCGAGCGAGCGCTCACTAGTCGTTGACGCGACCGAGGTAGTCACCCGTGCGAGTGTCAACCTTGACCTTGGTACCCGACTCGAGGAACAGCGGAACCTGGATCTCGTAGCCCGTCTCGAGCGTGCCGGGCTTGGTGCCGCCAGTTGAACGGTCACCCTGCAGGCCAGGTTCGGTGTACGTGAGCTCAAGCACGACCGAGGCCGGAAGCTCAATGTAGAGCGGGTTGCCATCGTTAAGTGCAATTTGAACATCCTGGTTCTCAAGCAAGAAGTTCTTTGCGTCACCGACGATTGCGTCGGAGACGTTGATCTGCTCGAAGGTGTCTTTGTCCATGAAGACGAACTCAGCGCCATCGTTGTACAGGTACTGGAAGTCACGACGATCCACGTTCGCGGTCTCAATCTTGGTACCAGCGTTGTAGGTCTTGTCGACAACCTTGCCCGTCATGACGTTCTTCATCTTCGTGCGCACGAACGCTCCGCCCTTGCCCGGCTTGACGTGCTGGAACTCGATGATGGTCCAGAGGGCACCGTCGATGCGAAGAACGACGCCGTTTTTGATGTCTGCGGTAGTTGCCATGAGTATTCGTGCTTTCGTGTCAGTAGAAGGGCGCCCTGTGAGAGCGCCATCCTTGATTGTAGAGGAGTTAGGAACGCGTGAGTTGCGTGAGCGCGAGCGCGTATGAGTCGATACCGAATCCGGCGATGACGCCCGTAGCGACAGCGGAAATAACGCTCGTGTGACGGAACGTCTCCCGTGCGTGCGGGTTCGAGATGTGCACCTCGATGAGCGGGATACCGGCCTTAGTTACCTGCGCCACCGCGTCACGAAGCGCGTAGCTGTAATGCGTGAAGGCTGCCGGGTTCAAGATCACGGGCGTCTTGGTGTCGATTGCCTCGAACAGCCATGACATGAGCTCGGGCTCTGAATCGGTCTGGCGGACCTCGACTGTAACCCCAGACGCCTGCGCGCTGAGGGCGCTCTGAACGTCGGCAAGCGTGAACGAGCCGTAAACGTCAGGTTCACGCGTACCGAGACGCCCCAAGTTAGGTCCGTTGAGAACGAGTACGCGAGACATGCCCTAAGTCTAGTTGCCGACCTCTTGGTAGGCAGCGAACAGCACTGAGGTGTCGGGCACGTTGATCGTTACGGGTTTTGCGACATCGTTGAGCACGATGAAGCGCAGCATGGACCCTCGCGCTTTCTTGTCTCGGCGCATGGTCGCGAGGAGTGTATCCCAGCGACCCAGCGGATACTCCGTGGGCAGTGTCAGCGACGAGAGGATGCGACGGTGTCGCTCGACGACCTCGTCGGGCAAGTTTTGAGTCATGCGCGAGAGCTCGGCGGCAAACACCATACCGATTGAAATCGCTGCTCCGTGGCGCCACTGGTAACGCTCAGCGTGTTCGATCGCGTGACCAAGCGTGTGACCGTAGTTCAAAATTTCGCGCTGCCCCTGCTCCGTGAAGTCTTCACTCACGACGCGTGCCTTGATCCCCACCGACAGCTCAATGAGTCGGCGAATCTCAGGCGATTCAGGATTCGTGGCGGCATCAACGTCGCGCTCGAGGATCTCAAGAATTTCTTCGTCACCGATGAAGCCGCATTTCACAATTTCTGCGAAGCCAGCGAGAAGTTCGTTGCGTGGGAGCGAGGTGAGCATGTCTAGGTCACAGAGCACAGCGTGCGGAGCGTAGAAGGCGCCGACAAGATTTTTACCCTCGTTGGTGTTGATGCCCGTCTTCCCACCGACCGAGGCATCGACCATGCCCAACACTGAAGTGGGGATTTGCACCAAACGAACGCCGCGAAGCCACGTTGCTGCGACAAAACCAGCGAGATCAGTGACAGCACCGCCACCGAGACCAATCACGGCGTCAGCGCGCGTGAAATCTGCCTGACCCAGAACCTGCCAACAGAACGCAGCGACTTCAACGCGCTTACCGGCCTCAGCGTCGGGAATCTCAGCGAGAAATGCGGTGTATTTGGCACCAAGAAGTTTCCGCAACGCCTCTGCCTGCTCGCGGAGTGATTGCGGATGCACGATGAGCACCTTGGCAACGCCACCGCCGAGTGCCGCGTCGAGCGTCTCGGCGTCATTGACGAGTCCACGTCCAATTGTGACGTCATACTCACGGCCGCCAGTGACCCTGATGACGGTGTTTTCAGTCACAGCCCATCCCTTTTTGATGCTTGGTAGTCACTTGCCACCCAGTGGGCGATGTCGTCAGCGATTTCATCGAGATTACCCCGCGAGGTGTCATAGGTGCGGGAGGCAAGACGCTCGTAAATCGGTTGTCTCGCCTCAAAAATTCGCTTCCAGGCGGTGACACCCTCGTGAGCTACCAGCGGACGCTTTCCCTCGCCAAGTCGCGAAGCGACAGCCTCAGCGGAAACGGTCAGATACACAACCGGGAGCGTGACGAGAAGTTCCTGCGATGCGGGATCGAGAACTGCTCCCCCGCCGAGGCTCACCACCGCAGGTTCCGCAGTCGTCTCACGAACTAGCGCAGACTCGATTGCGCGAAAGGCCGGTTCACCATGGGTCTCAAAGAATTGTGCTATTTCACCGTGTTGTGAAACAAAGACCTTATCGGTGTCGTAGCGCGGCGCACCCAAAATCTTGGCAACGCGCTTTCCAATCTTGGTTTTGCCGGCCGCCATGGGGCCGATCAGAACGACTTTTGCGCTCACGTTAGTCACGTGCGGTGGTCAGCGAGGCGGGAATGTTCGCGAGGTACGACTCGAGGTTGCGACGAGTTTCAACGATGTTGTCGCCACCGAATTTCTCAAGCACAGCCTCAGCAAGAACTAGCGCAACCATCGCCTCGGCCACGACACCCGCGGCCGGCACGGCACAAACATCTGAGCGTTGGTGATGCGCGGGAGCAACGTCACCGGTCGACACGTCAATGGTCTTGAGCGCGTGAGGGACAGTGGCGATCGGTTTCATACCAGCGCGCACACGCAACACGGTTCCGGTCGACATTCCACCCTCGATGCCCCCAGCGCGGTCAGTTTCGCGAACGATCCCGTCAGCACCCGGGACCATTTCATCGTGGGCCGTGGAACCACGACGACGAGTCGTTTCGAATCCATCGCCGACCTCGACGCCCTTGATGGCTTGGATACCCATCAGCGCTCCGGCGAGGCGCGAATCAAGACGACGATCCCAGTGCACGTGAGAACCCAACCCCGGCGGAAGCCCATAGGCATTCACCTCAACGACACCACCGATGGTGTCACCGGTGTCGTGAGCATCCTGAATCTCGGCGATCATGTGTTTGCTCGTGTCGGCGTCGAAACAACGAACCTCGTCGGCGTCAATCGTGGCGACGTCGGCGGCGGTTGGTAGGGGTGAGCCCGCAGGAACAGCAACCGGACCGATAGCGACCGTGTGGCTGACGAGCGTAATGCCTAGCTCACTGAGAAAACTGCGTGCGACGGCGCCCAGGGCAACACGCGCCGCGGTCTCTCGAGCACTGGCACGCTCAAGAATGGGACGGGACTCATCGAAGCCGTACTTCTGCATGCCCACCAGGTCGGCATGACCGGGGCGTGGACGCGTCAGCGCCGCTCCTCGTCCGCTGTTGAGCACTTCCGGATCAACCGGGTCAGGACTCATGACCTGTTCCCACTTGGGCCACTCGGTGTTGCCGATGCGCAGCGCGACCGGACCACCAAGGGACAGACCGTGGCGAACACCACCGGAAATCGAGAGCTCATCCTGTTCGAACTTCATGCGTGCACCGCGGCCAAAACCGAGGCGACGACGCTGCAGATCTTCTTGAATTGAATCGCGCAAAACGGGCACGCCAGCAGGAAGTCCCTCTATAACGGCGATGAGTTCCGGACCGTGAGATTCACCTGCAGTAAGCCAACGAAGCATGCCTTAAGTCTGGCACAGGCAACTACAGACCGGATTCACCCAAGCCGACGCTTGCAAACATCGCTGCGGCCACAACCGACTCATCAGAGAGCGGAGAATCCGGAGCATCGGCCACAAAAATGCGCACCTGCTTGAGAGCTTGAAAAGCGAGCATCGAAAGGCCGCTCACGCTCTGCCCACCACGCTCTGCCCACGCCTGAGAGCGCGGACTTGGCCACACGTCGTATGCAACGTCGAGCAGCACAGCACCGTCGAGTCGCTTCAGTGCGTCGAGGGAGATATCGGCGCTTCCGGGGACCGTCGAGATAGCAACGGATGCGGGAGCCACGAGGGCAAAATCGCTCATGGAGGCGACGCGAACGTCTATACCGATACGCTCGCCGAGCGCGAGCAGGTCATTCGCTTTAGCAGGATTGCGCAGCACCACGGTCACGTAGCCGGCGCCCAACTCGTCAAGGGCAACGAGCGCCGATTCCGCCGTCGCTCCCCCTCCAAGAATCACGCCGTGGTCAATGCCGTGGCAACCTGCCGCAAGGAGCGAGCGAGTGATTCCGAACACATCCGTGTTAAAGCCATGGACATTTCGATGACCACCCTCATAGCTCAACGCCAGGGTGTTGACCGCTCCGGTGTACTGGGCGTGCGCGTCGCGAGAACTTGCCAAGTCGAACGCATCGCGTTTGAGCGGCATCGTCACCGAAAGACCTCGCCAACTCTGATCGAGACCTGCGAGAAAATCGGCGAGGTCACCTTCGCGCACCTCGTGTCTCTCATAGTTCCAGTCGAGGCCAAGCGCGCGATAAGCCGCCGCGTGCAGCAGCGGCGATTTACTGTGGCCAATCGGTGACCCGACGACGGCGAGATTATTGGTACTCAGGATGCGCCTGCCACCATGCTTGACTCTGCGCAACCGCCTTTTCGTGCTGTGCCAGAGTTTCCGAAAACACTGTTTCACCGGTGTCAAAGTTCACTGCTACAAAGAACAGCCACTTGCCGGAAACAGGATGAAGTGCCGCGTCAATCGCATCAGCTCCGGGATTCGAAATCGGCGCGAAGAGCATTCCCGGATGCACATACGTGTTGTAGGGATTGCCCGCGTCAGACCTCTCGGCCTGGGTTGTGTTCATCATGTTCGTGTGACCCGTGCCATACGCCACGGTCGCGTCAGATTCCAACAGCCCGGATGGCCACAGTGACTCATTGAGGCGATTCGTGAAAACACGACTCACCTTGTACATGTCTTTAACCGATCCGGATTCCTTCTGAACCAGAGACGCGAACGTCACCACGTGCCAGCGATCGGCCTTGGCGACGCCGGCATGGTCCAAATCGGCGAAGCAACGATCGACCATCTGCTGCAAGATTTCCGTTGCTGTCTGATTTGGGCTGAAGTTGTAGGTTGCGGGGAACAAGAATCCTTCGAGAGTTTTTGCTTGTGAAGGCAGACCAAAGGATTGGGGTTTGCTCGCAGCGGCAGTGAAGTCAGCTAAAGGGAGCTTCGTCTTCTCGGCAAGAATTGCGAGAGCCTTAGGGAGGATTGTTCCTTCAGGAATAACCGCCTGATTCACCAGTCGATTGTCGGCATTTTGAAGAGCCTCGAGCGCTGCCTGCGCAGACATTTCCTTTTTCAGGCTGTACACGCCGGGGATAAATACGGGTGCAGGTTCGGTCTTCAGCAGAAGTCGATAAAACGCATCGAAGCTTTTGGTGACTCCTGCCTTCTCGAGATTTCGCGCAACATCCTCACCGATATCGCCCTCACTGATCGTGAATTCGATCGACCCGACTCCCGCCGAACTGTAATCGGCAACGGGATGCAACCATGAACTCACGGTGCCGTTGGCGACGAGAACTCCGCCTGTGCCGACGACGAGTAGGACAGCTAACAGCAGGCTGATCACAAGGCCGCGGCGTCGACGGCTCGGACGCGCGTGACGCACACGTCGGTCCTGATCGCCGTCGGGGTAATACACCTGTACGCTCCTTAGCAGTCCGCGAGAGGCTTTCCCGCTGGCATGCCTGATGCTCGTTCAGAATCCAGGCTGTGCTGTAAAACCATAACAGCGGCGACCTGGTCGATAACTGAACGCGTGCCGCGTTGCTTTTTTCCAGTTTCTCGCAGCGCCGCGTGAGCCGACACCGTGGTCAGTCGTTCATCGAGCATGACAACGGGGATGTCGAGTGACGCTTGCAGATCGCGCGCGAGTGCGAGGGCATCCTCGGTTGAAGGCGTGTAGGTGCCACTGAGATTCAGTGGCAAGCCGACAACGACCTCAATGACGTGATATTCCTCGACAAGAGCGACGACTCGGTCGACAAGGTCAATGTCCGCGCGCTGAAGCGTTTCCACGGGGGTGGCGAGCATTCCACTGGGGTCGCTGATCGCAACACCGACGCGCGCCTTGCCCGCGTCAATACCCAAGCGTCGCCCGTGACGCACTTAGCCCCGCAGGCTCGATACGACGTGCTCAAGCGCTTGGGCGATAGCAGAAGCATCCGTGCCGCCACACTGAGCCATGTCATCGCGACCACCACCACCACCGCCAAGAACAGATGCCGCAGTCTTGGCAAGCGCTCCCGCTTTGTGGCCAGCGTCGCGCGCGCCCTGAGTTGTCGCAACGATGAGGCTCGGTTTGGAGTCGACCGTTGCGGCAAGAGCAACAACGGCTGCGCCCGACTGCATCTTGTCGCGGATGACAGTAGCCAGTTCACGCAAATCATCCACGCGCCCGAGGGTGCCCAGGTCGGCAGCGATGACATTTGTGGAACGGATGGCGACCACCGACTCGAGTAGTGCGGGTACACGCTCGCGAATTGCTGCGGATTCGTAGTCAGCAATCTTCTTTTCGGCGGCCTTCAACTGGGCGTTAAGATCGGCGATGCGGGTCACGATCTGGTCGCGCGGGGCCTTGAGATTTGCCGACAGCTCAGACACGATGGCGCGCTCGGCAGCCATCGAACGGAATGCGTTCGCACCGACGAGCGATTCGATGCGCCGGTTGCTTGAACCAACCGAGCTCTCCGAGATGACATTGATGATGCCGATTTGCGCAGATGAGTCGACATGGGTTCCAGCACACAGTTCACGACTGAACGGACCGCCGATATCAACCATGCGTACGACGTCACCGTACTTTTCGCCGAAGAGCGCCATCGCGCCGGCCGCCTTGGCGTCATCCAGCGACATTTCGCGTGTGACCACGTCGTAGTCCGCAAGAACCGCCTTGTTCGCGATGTCTTCGATCTCGGAACGTGTCGCGGCGCTCAGCGCATCGCTCCAACTGAAGTCGAGACGCATGTAGCCCGACTTGTTGTACGAACCTGCCTGGTGAGCATGCTCTCCGAGGGTTTGGCGCAGAGCGGCGTGGATGAGGTGGGTCGCCGAGTGCGCGGCGCTTCCCTCACGTCGGTAAGTGCGGTCAACCACCGTTGTTGCCTTGTCGTCAACGGCCACCTGACCGGTCGAGACCGTGACGGTGTGGCTAACCAGACCCTTGACGGGTCGCTGAACATCAAGAACTTCGAGCTCGAACCCGCTACCGATGATGGTTCCCGCATCGCTGTCCTGACCACCCGACTCGGCGTAGAGCGTGGTGGCACCGACGATGACTTCGACGGTGTCACCCGCTGATGCGGTCTTTACCGGAACGCCGTCCTTGAGAATGCCGAGGATTGATGTCTCGGCATCGAGCTCGTCGTAGCCGAGGAACGTGGTTTCGCCGAGACTGCGGAACTCACTGTAGACGCTCAGGTCTGCCTTGAGCGACTTCTTGGCCTTCGCGTCTGCCTTAGCACGGGCGCGCTGCTCCGACATGAGCGTGTCGAATGCGGAACGATCGACCGAAAGGCCTGCTTCTTCAGCCATCTCGAGTGTGAGGTCGATCGGGAACCCGAATGTGTCGTGCAGAAGGAACGCGGTTTCACCGGGAAGCCTGCTCGAGCCAGTCTTCTTGACGTCGCTGACAGCCAGATCGAGGATGCTCGTGCCCGAGACCAGCGTCTTGAGGAAGGTCTCCTCCTCGGCGAGAGCGACCTGCGAAATGCGGGTGTACTCAGTCTCAACCTCGGGATACGAGCCCTTCATAGCGTCGCGTGACGCGGCGAAGAGCTCGTTGAACGTGACCGCGTCAACGCCAAGGAGACGCATCGCGCGAACGACGCGACGCAACAGACGACGAAGGATGTACCCGCGTCCTTCGTTGGCCGCCGTTACGCCATCCGACATCAGCATGAGCGCTGATCGAACGTGGTCAGCAACAACGCGCAGGCGCACATCGCTGTCGCGATCCGCGCCGTAGGTGATTCCGGCCAGTGCTGCCGCTGCGTCAATGACCGGGCGCACTTGGTCAATTTCATAGATGTTCTCGACGCCCTGCTTCAAGAACGCCACGCGTTCAAGACCCATGCCGGTGTCGATGTTCTTGCTCGGGAGCTCCCCGAGGATTTCGAAGTCTGCCTTGCTGGTTCCCTCACCACGGAGGTACTGCATGAAGACGAGGTTCCAGATCTCGAGGTAGCGGCTGTCGTCAACCGCCGGGCCGCCCTCAGCGCCATAAGCTGCGCCACGGTCGAAGTAGATCTCGGAGCAGGGACCTGCCGGACCAGGTTGTCCGGTCGACCAGTAGTTGTCCTCCATGCCCATCCGCTGAATGCGCGAATCGGGGAGACCAGCGGTCTTCTTCCAGAAATCAATCGATTCATCGTCGTCTTTGTAGACGGTGACCCACAGATCCTTTTCGTCGAAACCGAGTCCGCCATCTTTTTCAGGCGAGACGAGAAGCTCCCAGGCGAACTCGATGGCCTCTTTCTTGAAATAGTCTCCGAACGAGAAGTTTCCGTTCATCTGGAAGAACGTACCGTGGCGCGTGGTCTTGCCAACCTCTTCGATGTCGAGGGTACGGATGCACTTCTGCACGCTGGTTGCACGGGGATACGGAGCCGGAACAACACCGGACATGTACGGGATGAAGGGGACCATGCCGGCGACGGTGAAGAGCAGGCTTGGGTCATCACTCACGAGCGATGCCGAAGGCACAACCGTGTGACCGCGGTCAGCAAAGAACGTGAGCCATCGCTGGCGAATGTCAGAAGTCTTCATGAGTTAGGAACGACCGCCACGAAGTTCGGTAACGCGTTCACGGTAACCGGCAGCGACTGCCTCAGAGAACTGGCGTGCTTTGGAATCGACGTCGTTGAAGAATGCCTTACCCACTTCGCTGCGGTTGACCTGGTGTGCGACGAGAAAGCCAAGGCCGACGCCTGCGAGCAGCCAGAAAACGTACTTCATGAGGACTCCGTGTTGTGTGGTGAATTCTTAGTCTATTTTGCCAAATAAGTAAGGGCCGCTCGTTCTGAGCGACCCTTACTCGAGTGTGTGTGTTCGCGTTAGCGAGCTGCGTAGTACTCGACCACGAGCTGAACTTCACAGATAACCGGAACTTCAGCGCGCTTCGGGCGACGAACCAGGGTGGCGTGGAGCTTGTCGAGCTCGACATCCAGGTAAGCCGGAACCGGAGGAAGAACGTCAACGTGACCGCCGGCGGCAGCAACCTGGAACGGCTCCATGCCTTCCGAGCGCTCCTTGACGTGGATCAGCTGACCGGGCTTGACGCGGTACGACGGGCGGTCAACCAGCTGGCCGTTCACCAGGATGTGGCGGTGCACAACCATCTGGCGAGCCTGTGCCATCGTGCGGGCCATGCCCGAACGGAGCACGAGAGCGTCGAGACGCATCTCCAGAAGCTCAACCAGGTTTTCACCGGTCAGGCCCTCAGTGCGACGAGCTTCTTGGAAGACACGACGAAGCTGAGCCTCGCGAATGCCGTACTGAGCGCGCAGACGCTGCTTCTCACGCAGACGAACTGCGTAGTCGCTGTCAGCCTTGCGCTTGGTGCGTCCGTGCTCACCGGGAGCGTAGGGGCGCTTCTCGAGGTACTTTGCTGCCTTCGGGGTCAGGGCGATGCCCAGAGCGCGCGAGAGGCGGGTCTTGCTACGGGTACGTGACTTAGTAGACACGATTTCCTTTCAATTCATGCGAAACGCGACATGCAAATGCA